>Ga0185299_10000667_pt1 | contig 84846 bp, 71 predicted proteins | sample PaiPotPPA55metaG_FD_128002 | JGI IMG/M metagenome (GOLD analysis project Ga0185299, IMG submission 128002) | Iron sulfur acid spring bacterial and archeal communities from Banff, Canada, to study Microbial Dark Matter (Phase II) - Paint Pots PPA... ...
CTCACGACAGAGCACGTAGAGATTGCGGCCTGAGGGCGAAAGCCGCATAGTTATGGCCGCCGAGGCGACCTGCAACTTGCGCGCGAAGGTCAGATTACCGGCGCGAATCTCGTGGATGGAGCCGTTTTCAGGTGTCAAGGCGTAGACTCGCGCGCGTTTCTCGCGGGCTACTACGGCAGTCGGCGCGCCATCCACAGGAATGTGCCGTGCTACCGCGAAGACCTCAAGGTCGACCGCAGCCACCGCTCCACCGTCACGATTAGCGATGAAGGCGTAGCCGGAAAAGCCTTTGGCCTTTGGCCGGGAGCAGGCTGTGAGGGCGGCGAGGCCTCCGAGCACAACTGAGCGGCGGGTTAACACGCACCTTGATTCTCCCACGCGGGAGGTCGGAGAACTCGCGAAAGAAACCGCGTTACTTGTCGGCGGGCGGCTTTTCGCTTTCGGGGGCGTCTCGGATGTCTTTGGTGATCTTGTATTTCGGGTTTCGGAAATTCCCATCCGACCACTCGCCTTGCTGGGAAGGCTGCAGTATTACATCGCATCCGATGCTGAGAGACGTGAAGGTCATGACGAGCGTGGCTGCCAAAGTCCGCATATTGAGTCAATGTAGCATGAACCAATCTCACTTGGCGGAGACCGAGTAGGATCGCTGTCGAGTCGCCTAAGCGGCGTTCCGGCTCTCTTGGCCGTCCAGGGCCCAACCCGGGATTTTTGAACGTCGGAGAGACGCCAGGAGCAGCAGTCGCGCCCGAAACAGCCGTGTCTTCACCGTCGGAATGCTCAAATGGAGCGATTGCGCTATCTCTCGCGCGGTGAGCTGCTCAAACTCAAAAAGGATTAGGGCCTGCCTGTATTTTGCGGGGAGTTGAACAACTGCTTTGCGAACGATCTGTGTTGTTTCAGCGCGAGTGAGAGACTGGAGCGCCGATTCGTTGGGAGAAGCGAAAGTGTCAAAATCGGCGAGCGCCTGGCAGATTGGCCTGCACCCCGCCCGGCGATAGGATTGCAATGCTTCATTAATCGCGACACGAGTCATCCACGTGCGAAAGCTAGATTGGTAGCGGAAAGTCGACAGATGACGCCAGACCTTCAATAAGACCTCCTGGAGGAGATCATCCACGTCGGCTGTATTCGGAACTATTGAACCGATGCGCCTTCTGACCGCGGGCAAGTGACGGTTCGTCAAGACCATAAACATTCGGTTTGGCCTGCCAGTGCCAGTTTGATAAGCGCGCTGTCTTCGAAGGTTGCGAGTGGTGGAACCATTGCGATTGAAATGACATGCACGTCCGATTCCATAAGTGCATCGATGTCTCAGACCTGACAAACCACGCGAGCCAGTGAAAAAAAGAGCGGTGGCACTTGCCACCGCTAGGAGCCCAGGGATACAGCGAGACTACCCGTTAGAACCGGTACCCAAAGCCCAGTGAGGGCTCGGCGCGATGCGTAATGCGATCCGCGCCTGCGAGTCCGGTCAAATAAAATCATAAGTTGCGCCTGTGAGCTGGCGCCCGCCAGCACAAACGGCGTGGACTTGCGCATCGGCATACGGAACACATACGCCGCGGAGACTTCGTGGGAATTCATCTCATTGCCCTTTTGTTCTCCTGGACCGGGTCTTTACTTCCATCAGGTCGCTTTATTCAAGGCATGCGGAACTCCAAATCTGCGAAATCAATGAACTCTTGTAAATGCGGAACTCTTACTCGAAGGTGATGCTGGAACGCTGCGCACTTGTTCGACACTTGCCGGGACGCGGGCTGACCGGGCGAGATCGGCGAGTTGGCCGCCCACCGCTTCCTCAGTCTGGTGCAGCGAGATGAGAAGCGAGTTGCGCGACACACGGCGCACGATAGGATCCACCACGAAGCGCGCCGCGGCAGGTATGTCACGGCTTAGCACGATGGCTTCTAGCTCAACGTAGACTCCATCGTCGCGCTGTTCGAGGCGAGCGATGCTGTGTAGCTTCCATATATAGCCCCGACCTTCGCCTTCAGCGATCTGGTGCTCGCCCGGCTGGCCGTATTCCTCGATTTCCTGGACGCGCGTCGTCGTTGAGATGCTATAGAAGCGGCGATCATCGAGGCGCACGTTGGTCACCTGATAATCCGCGTCCAGCACGGTTTTCAAGAAGAGCGCTTTGTTCATGAGCAGCATCGAAAACTTGTCGTCCGAGTTGCCGCGGTCGATCAATTTCGACTCGATGACGGACGGACGATAGAACTGCTTGTAATGATCGTAGTCGTGAGTGACTTCGAGGACGTCATCGAGCGTGACGTTTGACACGAACATCGCGCCCATCCAGTGATGGATCAACCCGCCGGGCGCTTTTGTCGGATTTTGTCCAATCGCCGGAACCACCACGATCTCTCCACCGCGGACGCTAGCGGCGCGCCCGGCGTCTTCAAGCGTCCAGAGGAAGCTGCCTCCCGGCCGGATTCGGTCTTGAAGATTCACATTGGCCGTTTGCAGGTAATCTTCCCAGGCGGTGAGGGTTTCGGATTTTAGAGTCGCGGCATTCATCTCGACGGGGAACACCATCGTGGCCAGCAAAACGAGAGTCACGGCACGCGCGAGAAATGAAGCACGGAACGGGAGCCAGGTACAATCCGAGACGGTCGCATCCCTCGCGCTCGGCGGAGACCCGGGAAGAGCCTGGCCCAGGATCGCTTCGGCCAGTGCGCGCGAAGCTTTCGAGTTGGCGACGAGCCATGCTCCTTCCCGATGCCAGCGGGTGATCAGCGCCCGTCTCTGTTCGTCGACACCCGTGACGAACGTCGTGTCGACAATTAGTCTTCTGTCACCGAGCGCTGACGAAGCAGTGCGCCAGTCCTGGTCGAGTCTGCGCGCACCTTCGTGGTTAAGATCTCCTGCCAATTCAAACCGGAAGGCGGTTGGTCCATCGTGCATGTAATATTGCAGCGCCTGAGTTTTCATACAGGTCTCGTGTGATAGTTCGCACGTGAACGGCCCTGCGGGTGTTCCTGAAAAGTCCAGAAAATCTTGGCTTTTCCCAGTCCGCGCCGGTTTCACGCTGCCAGCATTTCGGCAAACTGCCAATAAGCTGGCAGTTCATGGCTGGCGGAGGAGTGCCTTTCTCGATGCCCTATTGCGGGGTCAACGCCCGCAGTTCCTCACGAGCGGCCTCGCTGAAGTCTTTCAGCGGATCGATCCCCGCTCCGCTCTTCATCAGGTCATGCAACTCGCGGATAGTCCTGTTCGGTGCGAAGTAGGAGCTGATCGTTGCTTCCATGATCTTCTCAGCGGACGCGACAGTTCGCGGCGAGGACAGGACGCGCATCCTGCTGATCAGGGCGGAGAGAGCGACGAGCTCCGGAACCTGTGGCTCGTTGCTCAGGAGGGCATCGCCATATGCTTTCGATGCCGCGACGATGAAATCCTTGTAGAGGTCGTCTCGCCGCGAAATTTCGTGGGCGAGGTGCCCGGCCCTCGCCTGGGCACGTTGGCTCAACCACGTCGTGAGGCCCGATGTCAGGCCGCCGACCACCGAACCGCCAAGCGCCGCTAGTGCCGAGAGGTATGCGATATCCATTATTGATTATTTAAGCGTTCTATGAGCGTCCAAGAAGCGTTGATGCCGATTTTGCAATGGTGATCGCAAACTGTCGTGCGAGAGGCTCGGCGCTCTCCGGCGTATGTCTTAGAGTGGCCAGCCAGAGGCCCTGGGCCAGGCAAGTGTTGACAGCGTACGGAATGATGTGGAGCGAGATATTTTCTCGCGTCCGGGAAGCAGGGAAACACCTGGCAACTTCCCGATCCCACAAAATTCTTACGGAGCCGATCTCATTTCGGTAGACGTCCGTTGCGAATTCTGGAGCTTCCAAAAGCGCCCAGCTCATCAATATCGCATTAGCTCCACCGTCCAGGCAGATCATCATGGTTGCTTCCGCCATGCTCTCAATCCAGTCAATCTGATTCTCCGCGCCAATCGAGGAGAGATGCCGGTCAAGTGAGCGAAGGCGCGTCTCGCTATTGATTTCGACGGCCTCTCTAAAGAGCTGGGTTTTGTCTCTGAAGTGGGCGTATAGAATAGCCTCCGAAATCCCCGCAGCTTGGGCGAGCGTGAGCGTCGAAGTTCCGCGCAGTCCAGTCAATGCGAACTGAGCCGAAGCCGTCCGGAGCACCTGCGCACGCCGCTTTGGCCCAGCGAGGCGCTTAGCTTCTGCGCCGGAGGTGGTGTCGGCTCCCTCGTCGCAGAGCTTGATCACAGAATCTTGTCTCATGTGTTTCTCAAGCCGTCGTTATCCCACAACGAGTTGGGAAGCTGACCGGCCATCCTACTTCGTACAGAACAGTGTTTCGATGTTTTTCTTCGCCTCTCGCTTTGCTTTGAGACGCGAGACACAATAGGCGAATGCTCACGATGCTAGAGGTTTTCTCGGCAGTGCCGTCACGCGGGCAGATACTTGGACGGGCGCGGCTGGGATATCCATTGAACAAATGAACGTGGATTCCCGGCTGCGCCGCGTTCAGGCGGGCCCCGTCTCCCGCATTCGAGGCAGCAACTCGACGCCAGCTGCATTTGCATTCGTGATTCCAGTCCACCGATCACACAGAGCATCTCTCGGCTTCTCGCCGTGCACGCTGCCATCCAATTCGCTCGCTACATCTGCTCAATGACGTAGACGCCCAGCTTTGGGCATTTGCTTATGGAAGATGCCAGATGTTCAGCACCGAAAGTTGGAGATCGCCTGCCGGTTCAGTGCATCTGAAGAACACTAATGTGCAAGCGCCTGCGCTCGTGGTCCGCGCGTATTATTTTTCTTGAGCAAAAACGACAATAAGAACATGATTCCTGCGGCAATTCCTAACATCCAAAACGCGTCGATGTAAGATAGGGTCAACGCTTGATCCTGCATAGACTTATAGACCCTGCTATATGCCTGCGTCTGAGGATCGCCGACTCCAGCGCGTTTGAGTTGATTCGCAAGAGACGATACTGTATCCCGAAAGGCCGGATTGCCGAGGCCCGTGTTGCTCGACAACATCACTTGGTGAACCTGCGCACGGCGAGCAAGTACCGTCGTAACGGCGGAAGTGCCGACACTACTGCCCATGTTGCGCACAAAGTTGACCAAGCCGGCCACAGCGTTACTCTTCTCCTGAGGCAATCCGAGATAGGCCACCATGGTTGCCGGAATGAAGATAAATCCCATCGGCACGTACTGCGCAATACGCAGCCAGGTGGCCGACGCGAAGCTGATTTGGAGATCTATGCGATGCGTGGAGAAGAACATCGCAGTGGTCAGCGTCGCCCAACCGAAGGCTATTAAATAGCGTGCTTGTATTCTACTCGTCAATTGCCCGACCAGGGGAAGTTCAATGAGCAAAATAACCGCGGCTGCGGATAGGACCATGCCGGCGGTTCGCGCCGTGTATCCAAGAAGGGTTTGTAGAAATTGGGGCATCAAGACGGTGGTCGAAAAGGACCCGGCCCCTACCATGAACATCATCAGACTCGCGGTTGCGAAGTTGAGGTTCTTAAACAGACGTACGTCAACAATAGGTTCTTTGACGGACAGCTCCCGGATGACAAGGCAGACGAGGCAGATGGCCGAGATGATCGAAAGCGTGAGAATGAAGTTTGATCCGAACCAGTCGTCTTCCTGCCCTTTATCGAGCACGATTTGCAGGAAGGCAATTCCGACGGCGAGGAATCCGAAGCCGACATAGTCGATTCTGCTCTCCTGGAGAGTCGTTCGCTTGAGAAATGGAGGGTCTTCGACAAATGTAAGTACGAGAAATAGGGCCAGGATGCCGACCGGCAGATTCATGAGAAAGATCCAGCGCCAGCTGTAGTTATCCGTGACCCAGCCGCCCAGAGTTGGTCCGATAGCGGGAGCGCATATCGCCGTCACCCCGTAAATGGAGAAAGCCAGCCCTCTCTTTTCTGGCGGAAATGTGTCAGCAAGAATAGCCTGAGCCATCGGTTGCAGACCACCGCCTCCAGCGCCCTGAATCACACGGGCTATCAATAGAACGGCCAGTGTTGGCGCTATGCCGCAGAATAACGAACTCAAGGTGAATAGGGAGATACAGATGAGAAAGAACCGTTTTCGTCCCATCAGTGACACGAGCCAGCCTGTGATTGGTAGAACGATAGCGTTTGAAACCAGGTAGGAGGTCAGAACCCAGGTGCTTTCCTCACTGCTTGCTCCGAGGTTTCCGGCAATGTGCGGAAGAGCAACGTTGGCGATGCTGGTATCGAGCACTTCCATAAAGGCCGCCAGCGATACTACAAACGCAATCAACCAAGGGTTTGCCTTTGGTTTCCATGTCGATGTTGGATTGGGCACGGCGCTCATGTGCTCCCACAATCAAGGAGGCGGTGTGCCAGTCCTGCTCCGGCCTGCCGCCGCCGTGGGCGTCGTACATTGTAGGAACACATGATAACTTTCGAATACGCAGCTGAGCCGCCGTACGAGGTCTTTGAGCTTACTAATACCTTGAGTGTAAATCCTCACTCTGACTCGTTGATCGTCTGACTGTTCCTCTCGATCTCCGCCCGTTTGCCCGAAGGCAATTGCAATGCCTTTGGCGACGCCCCGGCTGGAACCCGTCACGACAGCGATCAGATCAATGGACATTGTAGTAGTGTTTTAGAGCAGCCTTTGTAGAAGTTACTGCCAACCTCCGCCCAGCGCTTTATACAACTGGACGACGCTGAGCAGTTCGTTCAACCTGATTTGCCTCAGGTCCAATTCCGACTGGAGCAGATCGCGATCGGCATCGAGCGCATTGAGCTGGGTATCCACGCCGCCGGTATAGCGTGCATACGCCAGGCGTTTCCGATCTTCCAGAGCTGAGACCAGCGCTTGCTGTTGAACCCGGCTCTCTCTCACCCTTTGGTGAGCAATTAAGGCGTTTGAAACTTCGGTGAAGGCGGTCTGGATAGTCTTCTGATATTGAACGAGCGCATCGTCTCTTTGAGCTTCCGCCAATCTCACGTTCGATCGGAGACGGCCGGCCGTGAATATCGGCTGCGTGACCTGAGGGACAAAGCTCCAAGCGCTGTGTGGACCGCTGAACAGGCTCGATAATTGCGTGCTCTGACCACCGATAAGTCCGCTCAGGCTCAACTGAGGGAAGTATGCGGCTCTGGCAATCCCAATCTGAGCATTCGCCGCAATGAGGTTCTGCTCCGCAGCGCGAATATCAGGGCGCCGCTCCAGTAATGCAGATGGCAAGCCGGCCGGAACTTCGGGAGGGAACAGATCCTCGTTGAACGCACCTTGGTGGTGGATCACCTCGCCTGGATTCTTTCCAAGCAGCAGGCTGATTTGATTCTCGGTCTGCTCGATCTGCTGCTGAAGTGAGGGGATGGTTTCGGCGGCGGTATCTACGAGCTGCTCGGCCTGGCGCTGATCGAGCAGGGTGGCAACGCCGCCAGTTTGACGGTAGATCGTGAGGTTCAGCGAATCCTGCCGGGTGGCGAGCGTGGTCTTCGAAATCTCCAATTCGTAGTCCAGCTCGCGCACCGTGAAGTACGCAGTTGCTACATCGCTTACCAGGGTGGTAATAACAGCTTTGCGATTTTCGTCCGCACTCAAAAGATTCGCGCGTGCCGCTTCGGTCGCCCGACGTAAGCGTCCCCACAGGTCTACCTCGAAGGAGAGCAAGTTCAGTGATGCCTCGCCCCAATTGCGATTCTGGGATGACACAAACGAGCTGGGCAGCGCAAACGAACCATCTCTAGAAAGCCGCGTGAATTGTAAATCTCCGCTAGCTCCCACTTGTGGAAATTGGTTGGATCGCGTAATCCCCAGATTGGCGCGCGCCGCCTCTACTCTGGCGACCGCATCCCGCAAGTCGTAATTCTGCTGGAGCGCGGTCCTGACCAACTCTTGTAAATCCGGATCCTTAAAGACCTCCCACCATTTCAAATCGGCGAGAGACTCCGCCTGCGGGGCCGGCAGTGGATCCGGAGCCCGGAAATTCTGCGGGATCTGTATAGCCGGCCGGTGATAATTCGGCCCGAGCGTGCAGCTAGTCACCAAACCCGCGGCAATCACAACAGCCATCGCTCTATAATTCATTTCAGTCTCCCTGCCCAGGTGAAGGAAGCATCTCAGGCGCATTCCCGTGCACACGTGCAGCGCCGGAGACCCTCTCCACCAGATAGAAGATTGCCGGAATGAAGAAGATGCCGATCGCGGTCGCGGCCAGCATGCCTCCGATGACCGCGGTACCCATGATCTGGCGAGCCACCGAGCCTGCGCCAGACGCGGTCCACAGCGGCACGCATCCAAGGATGAATGCGAACGACGTCATCAAAATAGGACGCAGGCGGAGTCTCGCCCCTTCGAGAGCGGCATCCACCAAGGGCTTGCCGTTCTCGAATTGCTCCTTGGCGAACTCGACGATCAGAATCGCGTTCTTGGCGGCGAGTCCGATCAGCATCACTAAACCGATTTGCGAGTAGACATCGTTTTCGATTTGAACCATGTAAGGCGGCAGAAAGGCTGCGAGCAAGACGCGGCGCAGCCACAACACTCCAAAGGCGCCGAACACCGCGACCGGCGTGCTCAGGAGTACGCTGAACGGCAGCGACCAGCTTTCATAGAGCGCCGCCAGAATCAGAAAGACGAAAAGGAGCGAGAACCCGAAGATGACCGAAGGCGAGACCCCCTGCCGTGCCTTTTGCTCTTGATAGGACATGCCCATGTAGTCAAATCCCATTTCGCCTGGCATGGTTTGCTTGAAGACGTCTTCGAGTGCCGCCGTGGCCTGGTCTGAGCTGTAACCGGGTGCGGCGCTGCCGTTGATTTGCGTCGAGCGGTACTCGTTGTAGCGCATGGTGAACTCGGGACCCTGACGAGACTCGAACTTTGTCAACGCGGCAAGGGGCGCCATCCCTCCACTGCTGTTGCGTACATAGAACTGCCCCACGTTGTCCAGATTCGACCGGTAGGGCTCTTCTGCCTCCACGTATACCTGCCAAGTACGGCCGAAATCGTTGAAGTAGTTGATGAATAGCCCTCCCATAAAAGCCTGAATGGTCCTGTAAACATCGCTGACTGCCACACCTTGCTTCAGCACTTTTTCCCGGTCGACATCCACGAACTTCTGCGGCACGCTCGGCAGAAACGTTGAGCTGATCGCGCCAATTTCGGGCCGCTTGCGAGCGGCCGCCAGGAACTTGTCCAGGTTGTCTGCAAGGAACTTGACATCCCGCCCGGCGCGGTCTTCCAGCACGAACGTAAATCCGCCGGAAGTGCCCACTCCAGGGATCGCCGGCGGTGAGAAACTGAAGACAGTTCCCTGCGGGAAGCTGCTGAGCTGCTGGTTCAGTCGTGCCTTGATTTCCTGATACTGTTCCGCCCCGGTTTTACGGTCGCTCCAAGGCTTCAGAGTGACGAAGTAGAAGGCGTTGTAAGTGGTCCGTACAAAGCTGAGCAAGCTGAAGCCGGCTACGCTGGTGGTGTACTCGACGCCGGGCGTGCCTGCGAGGATCTTCTCAACTTGTCTCGATGCCGCTGCCGTTCGCTCTAGTGAAGCCGCATTCGGGAGCTGCATGTTGACGAAGAGATAGCCCTGGTCCTCATCGGGCAGGAAGCTGGATGGCACGCGGCTGCCAAAAAACAGTCCGGCAGCGCCGAAGACCAACAGTGCCACCAGTGCCAGGACGCTCTTTCGAATCAGCACGCCGGACAGTCGGACATAGGCGTGCGTGGTGCGCTCGAAGATGCGATTGAACCAGTCAAAGAACTTTCGGAGCAGCCCGCGGCTTTCCTTCTTTGGCCGCAGCAGCAGCCCGGCAAGGGCGGGGCTTAGCGTGAGGGCGTTAAAGGCCGAGAGGACCACCGAGATCGCGATCGTCACGGCAAATTGCTGATAGAGCCGCCCGGTGATGCCAGGAATGAAGGCAGTTGGCACAAACACTGACGAGAGAACCAAGGCGATACCGATAACCGGTCCTGAGAGCTCCTCCATCGCTTTTCGAGCGGCATCTTTCGGAGCAAGGCCCTCCTCGATGTGTCGCTGCACGCCTTCGACAACGACAATGGCGTCATCCACCACCAGGCCGATGGCCAGCACCAGTCCGAACATTGAAAGCGTATTGATGGAGAAACCGAACAGCGGGAAAAAAACAAACGTGCCAACCAGAGAGACTGGCACGGCAAGCAATGGAATCAACGTAGCGCGCCAGTCCTGCAGGAAGAGGTAGACCACCAGGATCACCAGTACGATGGCGATCAACAGGGTTTGGATGATCTCCTTCATCCCCTCTGTAACGGCGCTCGTCTGGTCAAGCGATATGGCGTAATCCATGTCGTCGGGGAAGCGCTGCTTCATCTGAGACATCAGTTTCCGGACGCCATCTGCCGTTTGGACCGCATTAGAACCGGGCAACTGGTAGACGGCAACGATCGCGGCGTTTTTGCCATTCAAGCGGCTGACAATACTGTAATCGTTGGTGCCCAACTCGATGCGCGCGACGTCTTTCACGCGGACGATCCCGCCATTCGGGGTCTCGCGGACTATGACGTCGCCGAATTGCTCCGGCGTACTCAGGCGGCCTTGAGCAAGAACGGAATAGGTAAATTGCTGGTTATTGGAAGCGGGCTCGCCGCCAACCTGACCGGCAGGGTTCACCGTGCTCTGCGCCTGGACGGCGTTGACGATGTCCGTCACCGTAATGCCCAGCTTCGCCAACTGGTCAGGTTTCACCCAGAGCCTCATTGCATACTGGCCCGAGCCGAAAACCGTAGTCTGGCCGACACCGTATAAGCGTGCGATGGGATCGTTAAGGCTGATATAGGCGTAGTTGGCCATGAATTGCGCATTGCGAGTTCCGTGTGGCGAGAACAAGGAAACCAGCATGAGCGGAGCGGTGGCTGACTTTTTGATGGTGACCCCGAAAGTGTTAACGTCAGGCGGAAGCTGACCGGTGGCCAGTTGCTCGCGCGACTGGGTCAGAATCAGATCCGTATTCGGATCCGTTTTGACATCGAAGTCTACCACCAGCGTGGTCTGCGAGTTGCCCGTGGCGTTTAAGGAATACATGTAGTTCATGTTGTCCACGCCGTTGATTTGCTGTTCGATGGGGGTGGCGACGGACTGCTCCAGTGTCTGCGCATCAGCGCCGACAAACGTGGCTTGAAGCTGAATCTCCGGCGGTACGATATTCGGGAATTGGGCGACCGGCAGGACTCCGATCGTGACGGCGCCTACGATCACCGTCAGAATCGCGATGACCATAGCCACGATCGGCCGGTTGATGAAGAACTTAGACATCTCAGTTGCCCTCCACAAACGGCTTCGGGCTGACTTCGGTGCCGGGACGAGCCTGCTGGATGCCCTCGGCCACTACACGCTCGCCCGGTTTTAGCCCGTCGGTCACGATCCACATTGAGCCGATCCGATCGCCGAGTTTCACTGTCCGAATGCCGACCTTGTTTGCACTGTCCACCACAGCGACCTGATAGCCGCCTTGCAATTCCGTCACAGCGCGCTGCGGAATGAGTAGCGCGCCAACGCTGGCCCCGATCGCTGCGCGGACCTTGCCGTATTGGCCCGGCCTCAGCCTGTTCCCTGGATTCGGGAAGAGCCCGGTCAACTGAATCGCGCCAGTGTTCTGATCCACCTGGCGATCCGCGAAGAAGAACTTTCCTTTTTGCGGATAGGTGCTTCCGTCGGCGAGGATCAGCTCGAGTTGCAACTTCATCAGATAACCTACGCCGCCGCGCGTCAAACTCAGATACTCCTGTTCCCCGACCGTGAAGTTACCCTTAATGGGGTCGAGCGTCGATACCGTGGTAATCACTCCACTGCTAGGATTGACCAGATTGCCCACCTGCACCTGAGCTTGCCCGGCGATTCCATCGATGGGCGAGGTCAGGTGCGTGAAGCCGGTATTCACCCTGGCAGCTTCCACCGCGGCCTGCGCGGATTCCACCGCCGCGTTGCTCGCCTCGATCTGCGCCTTGGCCGTTTCGACACCAGCTTTCGAGGCTTCGATCTGAGCCTTGGCGGCTACATTGTTCTGTACCGAATTGTCCAGGTCCTGCCGCGTGACCGCTTGCTGCTTCGCGAGCGGCGTATATTTATCTACGTCCAGTTGTGTTCTTTTTTGACTCGCTATCGATTGCTCGAGCTGGGCTTGGGACTGTGCCAATTGCGCCTTGGCCTGAGCGAGCTGCCCTTTGGCCTGTGCGAGCTGTCCCTGCGCCTGAGCGAGCGCCGCGTCAAAGGGTCGCGGGTCGATCTCGAACAACAATTGCCCTTTTCTCACAAACGACCCTTCCAAGTAGTTCTGCGTGAGCAGATATCCCGTCACTTCCGCCCGGATGGCCGCGTTGACCAGTCCGTCTAGCGTTCCGATCCACTCGTGATAGATGGGAACGTCGCGCTGCTCTACAGGGAATACCTCGACCTCGGGCGGTCGTGGCGGTCCTGCGGCGGAAGTTGCTTTTGTGCAACCCGCCGCGACCAGCGCTGCGGGAATCAAAACAGCCGCTGCCCAAATCTCGATTCTCTTATGGAATGCAGTTCTCACCTTGAATGCAGTTCTCACCCTTCGTCTCCTGTGCTGTAGGTATATAAAAGGCTTCAGAGCGCTTATTGTGGTCAAACCTTCATGCCCGCCGCCTCTGGCGAGCCGGCTTCCCCGTAATTTCCTCGACGAGAGCCTCCATAGCCACTCCCTTTGAGATAAAGTGCGCTCCTGCCTCATTCATCGCCTGGAGCAGGCACCGCCCTGCCTCATCGATTCCCGTAACCTCTCTCATGTCGATTTCGACTGGTTTGCCAGAGACCGGTGCGGAACGCCAGGTGTTTTCAGTTTCGACAACCCAGGCGCCCGCAAGTCTGCCTGAGAGATGCAAGCGCCATAGGGTGCCCTCCTGCTGAACTGTGATTCTTAGCATTTCGCTTTTCCGAGATCCGCCTAGCGAGACGCATGTGCGACGCCAAGTCTCACAATCCCTGTAATCAACTGAGCGCCAATGAGCTTAATGCTCAGCCGGACCGGCGGCGTCCCACCTACCAGTACCCGGTTCCGAGCAGAGTGCCAGTAATCGGGCAGCAAGGTTGACTCTGTCGATGCCGATGCCGCAAAAATCAAGCGAATCCGGATCGGCGGCGTCTTCATCTAAGCTTGTAAGTCGGCGCCGTAATTGCTCTTCTCATGACTATGGTTGGAACTGCAGAGAGGCTGGAGGTAGCGCGTTCGGTGCAGGCGGTCGGGCCTAGGTACGAATCACTGATCCGTTTGGCTGAAGCGATTCGATCTCATCGGGATCAAAAGGACTTATTCCAGCTCCTAGCCGATGAACTTCGCCAAGTAGTGCCATTCGATGCGATGGCCCAATGCGACCATGCCGGGAACAAGGTCTATTGGCATTTCTCCGAAGCTTATGATTCGGAGAAATTTCGGGCCTCAGATATTCCAAAAGAAGAAAGCGTAGCATGGTGGGTGGATCGGACTCAGGAACCGCTGGTGCTCCAGGTTGGCGACGAGGAGACGCGCTTTCGCGCGACCATCCAAGCGCTCAAGAAACTGGGACTTCGTTCGTTATGTGCTCTCCCCTTGAGCACGGCTCATTCCCGCCTCGGCAGCCTTGTTTTCTCCAGCCAGATCGCTGACGCCTACTCTCCGGAAGAAGTACGGTTTCTATCGCTCGTCGCGGGTCAGGTCGCCCTGGCGATGGACGACGCTCTCAACTTTCAGCGATTGAAGCTCCTTCTTGATCTGACAAATCGCGTTGTCTCAAAACTGGACTTGCGGGAATTGCTTCGGGAGGTTTCGGCCAGCATCCGCCGCGTGATGCAATGCGATGGCGTCGGCGTGGCCCTTTCCGATACGGAAACCGGCCAGTTGCGCATTTACGCTTTTGATCATCCGAATAGGAAAGGCACTGTTCAGGAAGGCGACATTATTTCGGAGGGGGAGTCGGAGACCTTGTACAGGGCAATCCGAACGAGCCAGCCCGTCTGTGTCCCAGAGGTGGAGAGTACCGCGGAGCCTCTGGCTGCTGCTGAAGGGCTCAAATCGCTGTACCACTTGCCTCTCATCAGCCGGGAGCGCGTCCTTGGAGTTCTCAGCCTGGTTAGCTCCGGAGCGAATGCTTTTGCCGAGGGCGACGCGGCATTCCTGGCTCAAGTTGCGAATCAGATCGCTCTAGCCGTTGAGAACGCGATCGCTTACGGAGAGATTGCCAGCCTCAAAGATAAGCTCGCTCAGGAAGTAATCTATCTACAGGACGAAATTCGAACCGAACTGAAATTCGAAGAAATCGTCGGCAATAGCGATGTTCTAAGGCGCGTGCTTGCGGAACTCGAAACCGTCGCGCCCACCGATTCCACCGTGCTCATCTACGGCGAGACAGGCACCGGCAAAGAACTCATCGCCCGGGCCATCCACAACCTGAGTTCGCGCAAGTCGAATGCTTTTGTCAAACTGAACTGCGCGGCGATTCCGACCGGACTGCTCGAAAGCGAATTGTTCGGCCACGAAAAGGGCGCATTCACCGGCGCGATCGCGCAACGTGTCGGCAGGTTCGAGTTGGCGAATCGCGGCACCGTATTTCTCGACGAAATCGGCGAAATCCCCCTGGAGCTACAACCGAAACTGCTACGTGTCTTACAGGAGCGCGAATTCGAGCGCTTGGGCAGCACACGAACGCTCCGTACCGACGCGCGTTTGATCGCCGCGACGAATCGCAACCTGGAGGAGATGGTGGCGGACCAGAAGTTTCGCACCGATCTGTACTACCGGTTGAACGTTTTCCCCGTCCGAGTGCCCGCATTGCGCGAACGGCGGGAAGACATTCCTTTGCTCGTCCGTCACTTCGTCCAGCAGTTCAGCCGCCGCATGAACCGGAGTATCGAAACGATCCCCTCGCAAACAATGAATACGCTGGTCCGCTATGACTGGCCCGGCAATATCCGGGAATTGCAAAACGTGATCGAGCGCGCGGTGATCGTTTCCGCTGGACCAGTACTGAGGGTGTCGCTGGACGATTTGAGGACGCGCGCTCACTCGGCGGAGTCCTTGAACGGCGGCGGCGCGTCCGAGGATGCTGGCAAGATGCGCGGCGTGCTCGAGGACGCCGAGCGAAAGCAGATCTTGGCCGCTCTTAAGCAAGCCCGCTGGATCGTCGCCGGCCCCAATGGAGCGGCTGCTCTGTTGGGCATGAAGCGCTCGACGCTTCAGGCGCATATGCAGAGGCTCGGGATTCGTGTTTCCCGCACTGTCGACTAACCGAGTGCCCACCAGCCGGTTGTGTGCCAGACGCTAGGCACGTGTGACTGGTTTTCATCACGCAAAAGCCGCGCAGCTTTATCTTTTATCTTTAGTAGGCGAGCTTTACTAAACTTTACGCGGAGACAGTCGAACGCTTTGCGGGACGTAAGTCGTTCGGATTCTTGCCAAAGCAGGATGATGTCCGATACTCTGCAACTGACGGGCTGTCTTCGATAGTAAATCCTCAAGCCTGCCTGTTCAGATACGCCACTCGTGGCTATGGACATGCACGTCACATCTGCAGAGAAATCAAATGAAAGCCCAAGCGTTCAGTTACTACATGCATGACGGACCTACCGCTTTTAGCATCGAAGTGGCGGGCACCTTGGCCGCAGAGGGCGCGGAGAAACTTGAACAAGATTGGCTGAGCGCCTCCGCGGTTATTGGCAAGAAAGAGCTCGTTGTCGACCTCTCTTTTGTGACGGAGATCGATTCGGTAGGGCGTCAACTGCTGCTCCGCTGGCGGAGGAATGGGGCGACTGTCGTAGCAAACACGCCAGAATCGCGGACATTGGCTGAGTCAGTCATCGGGCGTCCTCTCCGTCCACTTGCCCGAATCGCGTATACCTCCAAGCCGTACTGGTCGGAGTCGTTCTTTCAAGATGTGCTTCTGATTATTGGATTGTTGGTACTGCTGTTCCCCGCGAGCGCCTCAGCGCAGCGTCTTGCGATTGTTCAGCCCACAACTATTATTCAACCTACAACCATGGTTCAATCTACAATTGTTCAACCCACGACCCCTCCTGAGAGCATTGCCTTTGCCCGCTACATCGCGTGGGTTCAGGCGCGCGACCCGTTCACCGAGTCGGGTCCGGTGGCGCTGGCAATCACGGCCTCGCTACCTGGTCTAGACAAAAAGGGCAGCATCTTAGCGATCCGCAAGGTAGGCGAATCCGAGCGCAGCCAATACGGGATACTCGAGGTCGCCAGGAGGAAGACGTACCGCGTTCATCTGTCATCATTACTCCGCGAAACTATAGATTCTGCTACGAGGGCACAGTCGAAACCGAAGATAGTTCGGCGTACATATTTCGGATCACACCCAAGGAAAATCGTGCGGGCCTGATTCGAGGGGAACTCTGGATAGAGCCGCAGACAGGCGCCCCAGTGCTGGTGACCGGATCCTTTGTGAAGACATCTTCCACTTCCATCCGCGGCATCCACGTCGCGCGCGAAATAGCGCTCGTGGACGGACATCCCTCCACCCGCACGACGCACATGATGATCGAAACACGGCCGGTGGGACGCGCTGAGTTAACGATTGTCGAATTTCCTGTGGATTTGGATGATCCAGACGCGACACCGCCGTCCATCAGTCGCGGACGTAGGCCCGCAGCGCGATGTTCCGTGCGCTTACTTGGATCGACTCTCGAAAATCTAATCCGGCAGGGCGGCCCAATGAAATGCGGCTTGATCGATTAAGAGCGATCGCTTCTAAACGATCGCTTCTAAAATAGATAATCTGGCGGAGGAAGAGGGATTCGAACCCCCGAGCGAGTTACCCCGCTAACGGTTTTCAAGACCGCCGGTTTCAACCACTCACCCATTCCTCCACTTCCAATTTATCGGAGTTCGGGCAATTTGTCGATAAACTAGTAACTATGTGCGGTATCGCCGGATTTGTGACCACTACTCCGTCTCCCGGAGGTGTGGCGCAGCTGGGCCGGATGATCGACGAGATCCGCCACCGGGGCCCGGATGATTTCGGCTACTACCACGACGATTGGGCACACCTGGGCCATCGACGGCTTAGCATCGTCGATGTTGCCGGCGGCCATCAGCCCATGACCAATGAATCCAGCACGCTTTGGCTGACGTACAACGGTGAGATCTTCAATCACGCCGACGTGCGGCCGTCCCTGGAGCAGGCCGGACACCGCTACACCACCCGATCCGACACCGAGACGATCCTGCACGCCTATGAGCAACACGGGCCGGATTGCCTGCATCTCTTTCGCGGCATGTTCTCCTTCGCGATCTGGGACAACCAGCGGCGCCGGCTTTTTTGCGCGCGCGATCGGCTGGGGATCAAACCGCTCTATTACTATTGGGACGGCCGGCTCTTCGCCTTCGCCTCTGAAATCAAAGCGCTGCTGCAGCACGCGTCGATTTCGGCCGCATTCGAAGAAGAGCTACTGCCCGAGCTGCTGGCCTTCGGCTATGTGAGCGAAGATCGCACGCTTTTTCGCAACATCCGCAAGCTGATGCCGGGCCATCACCTGACCCTGGATCTTGCGAAGGCCGAGCCCCGGCCGGAGATCGAACGATATTGGGACGTTCCGGCGCCGGAATCGGCCGAGGATTACGACGAGCGCGGCTGGATCGCGGAAACCCGGCGGCGCCTGGAAGAGACCGTCCGGATGCGGCTGATGAGCGATGTTCCGCTGGGGATGTTTCTAAGCGGCGGAGTGGATTCGAGCGCCATCGCCGCTATCATCAAGCGTTCCACAAGCGGCCCTGTCAAGACCTTCGCGGTCGGCTATGAGGAGGCCCGCTTCAGCGAGTTGAGCTATGCTTCACAGGTAGCGCGCGCGATCGGCACCGAGCATCACGAGGTCAAGGTCGGCATGGACGATTTCTTCACCGCGCTGCCGCGTCTGATCTGGCATGAAGATGAGCCCATCACCTGGCCCTCCAGCGTGTCTCTGTACTTCGTCTCGAAGCTGGCGGCCGATCAGGTGAAAGTGGTCCTGACGGGTGAAGGCAGTGACGAGTTGTTCGGCGGCTATGAACGTTATCGTTGGAACCTGCTGAATCAGCGCGGCGCGGCGGCTTATCGCAGGGTTCCCGGCCCCCTTCGCAGCTTCCTGCGGTCGCAAGCGGCCAGTTCACCGCTGCTGGGCGCGTCTGTGCGCCGAAAACTTCGCCACACGTTCGTGGGACGCGATGACAGCGTGGAATCGCTCTTCCTCGATAATTTTTATTGCGCCTTTTCGCGAGAAGAACAGAACCGGCTGCTGGCCTCGCCCCCGTCAGCGGTCTACGGAAACTACCTGCGCTACTGGAATGCCCGCTCCGGGTCGTCTCCGCTCGCGCGCATGCTCTATGCCGACCAGAAGACTTATCTAGTAGAACTGCTGATGAAGCAGGATCAGATGAGCATGGCCTGTTCCATCGAGAGCCGCGTGCCGTTCCTCGATCACAAATTTGTCGAGTTCTCGACCCGCATTCCAGACCGCCTCAAGATCAACGGCGCGACACAGAAATACATTTTGAAGAAAGCCGTCGAGGATCTGTTGCCGCGCAACATCATCTATCGGAAAAAAATGGGTTTCCCGACTCCGATCCGCAGCTGGCTGCTGGATCCGAAAGCTGAGCCGCTCTACGCGGCACTCAAGTCGCGTGACGGCTTTTTGGCATCCTATCTCGACATGGGCGAGGTGGAATCGCTGATCGATCGTCATCGCTCGGGCTTTGAGGACGCTACCGACCGCGTCTGGCGTCTGCTCAATCTGCAGCTTTGGGGCGATCTTTATATCACCGGCCGGCGCGAGCAGTGGTGGAACGGCGTGGGCCAGCGAGCCGCGGTTCCATCGGCGAGCAGCCTCGCCCAAGTCTAAGCGAATGCCCGAACCGATTCCTCTTCTCGATCTGCGCGCTGAATACCACGAACTGAAATCGGAGATCGACGCCGCTGTGGGCCGCGTGCTGGAGAGCGGTCAATTCATTCTCGGCAAAGAAGTGGCGGGGCTGGAGGAGGAGTTTGCGTCTTATTGCGATGTCGAGCACGCGATCGGTGTAAACTCGGGCACCAGCGGGCTGCATCTGGCGTTGCTCGCGGCCGGTATCAAAGCCGGTGACGAAGTCATCACCGTTCCTTTTACGTTCTACGCCACCGCGGCCGCCATCGGATACGCCGGCGCGTTGCCGGTTTACGTCGACATCGATCCCGGGACGTTCAATCTCGACGTCACGCGACTAGAGGCAGCCATCACCGAGCGCACGCGCGCGATCCTGCCGGTGCATCTGTACGGCCAGCCAGCCGACATGGATCCGATCCTCAAAATCGCGGCCCGGCATAAGCTGCTTGTGATCGAAGACGTCGCGCAGGCGCACGGCGCGGAATATAAAGGCCGGCGCACCGGCGGCATCGGCGACATCGGCTGCTTTAGTTTCTACCCCACCAAGAATCTCGGCGCGGCCGGCGAGGGCGGCATGGTCACGACCAACAATTCCGAATACGCCCGAACCATCGCCATGCTGCGCAACTGGGGCGAGGAACAGCGGTATTATCCGGTGCTCAAGGGCTATAACTACAGGCTACCCGCGATCCAGGCTGCCATCTTACGAGTGAAACTGCGGCGGCTGGAGCAATGGATCGAAGCGCGCCGCGCGCTGGCCGCCGAATACGACCGTTTGCTCGAGGACGGCAAGGTGGTACGTCCAGCGTCGCTAGCCAATGTGCGGCACGTGTATTGTCTGTACACGATCCAGGTGGACGAGCGGGAGCGGGTGCAGAATGATCTGGAGGACTCCGGAATCCAGACCTCAGTGTACTATCCACTGCCGATTCACCTTATGCCTGCTTATGCCGACGCGAGGTACAAAGCGGGCGATTTTCCGGTGGCGGAGGCCTGTGCGCGGCGTGTTTTGAGTCTGCCGCTCTATCCTCAGATGCCGAAGTACCATGTGGAGCGGGTGGTCGACGAAATTATTCGCGTAGTCCCCGAGAACAATCACGAATCCGCGCTATCCCGACGATAAGTGATTCTATGGGCACCACATCAACACAATACTTCACTGGTCTCAGCACGTATTCCAGCGATTTTCAAAGCATTATACAGCGCGGCGCGGCAATTGCCCAGCTACCGATAACGGCCCTGCAGAGGCAGCAGACCAACAATCTGAGCCAAAAGCAGGCGTTGATCGCGCTCAACCCGGATGTGGCGAGTCTTGGATCGGCTATTGCGGCACTGGGGACGATGGCCGCCAATCAAGGCGTATCGGCTTCCAGCTCGGATTCGAGCACCGTTTCGGTAACGAACGTGGGAGCGACGGCGCCTGGAACCTATACGGTTTCCAATATCTCGGCGCTCGCGACGACGGCGTCAGAGACATCGGTGGCAGGTTACGCCAATGCTACCAGTACGCCCGTTTCGCAAACCGGCCAAGTGAATCTGGTGGTGGGGTCGAACACCTATAGCCTCAACTTGACGGGCAACAACAACCTCACTGGCCTGATGAACGCAATCAACAATGCCGGCGCGGGCGCGAATGCCTCTATTCTCACCATTGGATCGAAAAGCTATCTTTCCGTCGCGGCGAACAACTCGGGCGCCACAACACTGCAGCTCAATGATGCTCCCCTCGATTTAGTTACCAATACGGCCACCGGCACGGAGACCTCGACGCAAACCTATGCCGACTCGACCACGGTTCCCGTTACTGCCACGGGCAACGTAAATCTGGTAGTGGGCACGCAAAGCTATGCTCTGAACTTGGCGGGCAGCAACAATTTGACGGGCCTGATGAACGCCATCAACAGCGCTGGGTCTCCCGGAGTGAGTGCCACTATTACAGGCAGCGCCGGGGCTTATGCTCTTTCGATTACGGGCTCCCCTGGCACCCTGGCACTCAACGACATTCCAAGTGACGGCGACCTGATTTCCAACACTGTTCAGGGTCAAGGCTCGAATGCCCAGTTCTACCTGAACAACGTCAGCGTAAGCGAAGCCAACAATACAATAAATGACATCATTCCTGGCGTAAGTTTCAACCTGGTGAAGACCACCACGCCAACGACCTCCGTCACGCTGTCGCTGGCGACGGATCCTACCCAGCTCGCCAATGCGCTCCAGACTTTTGTGACCAGTTACAATACGCTGGTGAGCCAAGTGGCCCAGCAGGTTGGCCCGGCCGCCGGACCGCTGGGCGGCGACTTTCTAATTAGTCAGATCAGCCAAGACGCCAGCCAGTTGTCCAGCTACTGGAACACCGGCGGCAGCATCCACAGCCTGGCCGACCTGGGAGTCACCTTCGGAGATCTGACGGGGCAGATGACCTTCAACCCGGCCGCGATCGCCGGGCTGTCGGGCGCCCAAGTTTCAGATGCGTTCAAGTTTCTCGGCTCGTCCAACTCTGGTTTCGCGGCGTTGGCCAACAACTTCACCACGATGAGCGACCCGCTGGGCGGTCAGATCCTTACTCAGGAAAACGGTTACGACTCCGAAAATACCGCGCTTACTAATCAGATCACCACCCTGACCACCAGAGCGGCTGCCCAACAGGCCGCCCTAACAGCCCAGGTCCAGGCGGCCGACGCCCTGGTCGCGCAGCTTCAATCGGAGCAGAATTCGGTTAACGCGTCAATATCCAGCTTGAACTACGTACTGTATGGAAAGATGACCAACTCGAACGGCCTGTAATTATCGTATAAGGTCTACTCCAGCCGGTAATTCGGCGCTTCCTTGGTGATGATCACATCGTGCACGTGGCTTTCGCGCAAACCTGCCGACGTTACGCGCAGGAAGCTGGCCTGTTCCTGCAGTTCGCGAATGTTTGGGCAGCCGCAGTAGCCCATCCCCGCGCGTAAACCACCCACCAGTTGATACACCAGATCCGCGAGCGGGCCTTTGTAAGGAACCCGGCCTTCAATCCCTTCCGGCACCAGCTTTCCGCTCGTATCCTGAGGATAGCGATCGGATCCAGCGGTCATGGCGCCCATGGAACCCATGCCACGATAGCTCTTGAATGTGCGGCCCTGATAGAGAATCGTCTCGCCGGGACTTTCCTCAGTACCCGCGAACAGGCTGCCGATCATGACAGTGTCTGCACCGGCCGCGATGGCCTTGCTGATGTCGCCCGAGAACTTGATTCCGCCGTCGGAGATGAGCGGGACACCGGAGTCTCGCGTCGCGCGCGCACACTGGGCGATGGCGGTGATCTGCGGGACGCCCGCGCCGCTCACTACACGGGTCGTACAAATCGAACCCGGCCCGATACCGACCTTGATGCCATCGGCGCCCAAGCTGATCAAATCGCGCGCCCCTTCGAAAGTGGCCACGTTGCCCGCGATCACGTCGATCTCAGGCAATTTCCGCTTGATCAACCGCACCGCTTCCATGACTCCCTCGCTGTGCCCGTGCGCTGAATCGACCACCACCACATCCACTTTTCTGGCCACTAGCTCCTGGGCGCGCTCCAGAAAGTCGCCGGTCGATCCCACCGCCGCCCCGACGCGCAGGCGGCCCTGAGGATCCTTGGCCGCGTTGGGATACTTCATCTTCTTCTGAATATCCTTGACCGTAATCAAGCCCTTGAGCACATACTGATCGTCCACCACCAGCAGCTTCTCCACGCGATGCCGGTGCAGAATCTTTTCGGCTTCTTCGAGCGTCGTGCCCACCGCAACGGTGATGAGGTTGTCCTTGGTCATCACTTGCGAGATCGGAAGATCGAAGCGGTTCTCGAAGCGCAGATCGCGGTTGGTGAGAATGCCGACCAACTTGCCATTGCTGGTGACCGGGACGCCGGAGATACGATAGCGCTTCATCAGCTCCAGCGCATCGGAGATCTTCTTTTCGGGCGCGATGGTGATGGGATCGACGATCATGCCGCTTTCACTGCGTTTGACGCGGTCCACCTCTTCGGCCTGCCGTTCCAGGCTCATGTTGCGGTGGACGATGCCGATGCCGCCTTGTTGGGCGAGCGCGATCGCCAAGTGCGATTCCGTCACCGTGTCCATAGCTGAGCTGACGATTGGAATGTTTATGCCAATGTGCTTGGTGAGGCACGTGCGCGTGTCGGTCTGCACCGGAAGCACTCCGCTGCGCGCCGGCTGCAGGAGTACGTCGTCAAAAGTGAGCCCTTCTGATATTGTTTCTGGAATCATCGAGGAGTAACTTCTATTATGACGCGAACAGGTAGGATGAGTAGTTCGATCCAGGAGATAAGATGGCAACGTTGGGACTAATTGAGTACCAGGACGCAAGTCCGGAAGTGCGGGCCGTGTTCGACGACATCATGGCGACGCGAAAGACCGATTGGATTAACAATTTCTGGAAAGCGCTGGCGCGGGATCCCGTGGCGCTGAAGCGCACCTGGCAGAGCATCAAGGAAATTATGGCGCCGGGCGCGCTGGATGCACTCACCAAGGAGATGGTCTACCTGGCGGTCAGCGCGACAAATCAATGCGGCTATTGCATTGCGTCGCACACGGCGGCGGCGCGCAAGGCGGGAATGACCGACGCGATGTTTTCCGAGCTGATGGCGGTGGTCGGGATGGCGAATGAAACCAACCGTCTGGCTAGCGGCTACCAGGTAGAGATCGACGATCGGTTCCTGGCCAGTGCCGCACCGAAATAATGGCTCGGCGGGTTTACAAACCTCGTCACGGTTATAGCGAAATTAACAGGCTCCCGCGCCGCCTAGCGGTGCTAGAATCCCAACTGAAGGCGCGTGGGTAAAAGCCCCCTTCCAAGCCTTCAAAGTCAAGCATAAGAGGTGATCCATGATCAGTAGTGTCCTTGCTGGCGATGTTCGACAGACGTTGGAACAGTTCCAACGTTCGGTCGACCAGATGTTCCAGAATTTCTACGGCTTGCCGTCAGAAACCGGCAGAACCGCGTCCAGTGGAACGGGATCCGACTGGAGGTTCAGTCCCGCAGTAGAGTCCGCATGGACTGACACGTCTTTGACCTTGCGCGTCATTCTGCCCGGAGTCCCGCAGAATGATGTGAAAGTGAGTGTTCAGAACAATCAACTCATTATCGAGGGCGAGCGAAAGGTGCCCGAGGCCTTTCACAAGAACGCCCATACGCAACTCGCCTATGGAAGGTTCTATACGGCAGCAACATTGCCGTCCGGCCTGGATTACAACAAGCTGAGCTGTCATCTGCGGGACGGGGTTCTGGAGATTCAGGTCCCTGTGTCCGAGCAGATGAAGCCCAAGCAGATTCAGATTCAGACCGGCGAGCCACAGCGCAAGAGCGTTTCAGCTTAAATCGCCGAACCTTGGTGAACGAACGAAAAGCTCTATTCTTAGAGGGGTGGGAACTCTCACCCCTTTCTCAATGCCCTGGCGACCCACGAGTCCGGAATCCCTGGAATCTATTCGGCTGCTGCGCCAGGAGGTTGAAGAACGCGGAGACCGCCGTCTCGCGCTGTTGCTGGCGGGACTTGAATTGTACGCGACGCTGGGCCGCGAGTTCGAACTACTGGAAATCATGCGGGCTTTCGCGCACGAAATGCACGAGGCTGTCAAGGGTACTCCAAGCGCCCACGAATTAGAAGAGTTGTTTAACCGGGAACCACCGGCATGACTTGCGGTTTGTTTAGGCGGCTTTTTGAACTTTGCCACTGCGGATGCAGGAAGTGCAGACGCGGATCCGTTTGGACGCGCCCTTCACGATGGCGTGAACCGTCTGAAGGTTGAGGTTCCAGCGGCGTTTCGTTACGTTGTGCGCGTGGCTGATGCGGTTCCCAAATTTGGGTCCGCGCCCGCAAACTTCACATACTTTCGCCATGATGATATCGCTCCTCGGGTGTAAATCTTAGTCTATCAATTTGGAGATCCGTCTCGCAACCGATCTGATATTCTGGCTAATATCACTCGAGGTCGCGTTGACCGATTTCAATCACATTCACTCCCGGGACGGTGAAGACTGGGTTTGCGGTCGAAGTATGGCCGTCCGCGACGAACAGTTGCTGCACGTGGAGGGGCGCGATCCCGACGAAGAGGAAGCCTGCCGCCTGTGCGCGGAGCGGATCATCGGCTATTTCGGCGATCCCATGCACGTGCACTGAGCGACGTCTCCGTCTGAGTGTCAGACGCGGAGTTCGAAGCCCGCGTTGTGCATGGCTTCAATGACGCGGTCGCGAATCACAGCGACCTCTTCTGACGAGAGCGTGCGGTCGGAAGCGCCGACTGTCAAACGAAACGAGACGCTCTTGCGGTCAGAGGGAAGCGGCGCTCCCGTGTACTCGCGCACGAATTCGATGTCCACCAGGCCGGCGCCCGCGGCTTCCGCGAGCCGGCGCTCGATTTCTCCAGCCGGTTGGCGCAGATCCGCCACAACCGACAGATCAAACGCGCTGGTCGGATAACGCCGCAGAGATTGGTGGCGGACCTCGCGCTTGTCCAGGCGTTCGAGTATCGCGAGGTCAAGATCGAGAATCGCTGCGCGGCCCTCCACGCCCAACGTGGGATGTAATTCGAAGATCCGGCCGATGGTTTCACTGCGCCACCGGACGGCTACAGCGCGTTGCGGATGCTCAAACGGTCGAGCAGGCGCTGGCTCGACTTCGCAACCGGGCATCAGGCATTCGGCCAATCGCTTCAATTCGAACAGCGATGCTCTGCCGTCGCCCTCGCGCGCATAAATAGCCGCGACGAAGTGCGGAATCTCATCCGGCAATATCCCGCGGCTCGGATGGATCTCGCGGCCGATTTCGAACAGCCGGAATGACGTCAGATGGCGGCTGTTGTCGAGGATATTCTTCCAAATCCCGGGCAGCAGGCTCATTCGCATCAAGGTTTGATCGGATGCGATCGGATTGGCGACCCGAACATGAGCCGCTGGGTCAAAATGAAACGCGCGCGCCATTTCTTCGCTTATGAAGGAATAGTTGTAGACTTCCGTGAATCCTTGCGCGGCCGCCATGCTGCGGACGCGACGCTGATACCGGCGCATCGGATTTTCAGGAGGGACAACCGATTCGATTAGCGGCGCCTGCGGCGTAATGGAATCATAGCCGATCATGCGCCCGACTTCTTCGAGCAGATCGTCCTTGATCGAAATGTCTTTGGTGGCGCGCCAGCTCGGGACGGTTACTGAAAAGTGCCCCGGAGCTTTTTCCGTGACGCCGAAGTCTAGAGCCTCGAGGATCGCACGCACCTCGGTTGCATTCACAGGACGGCCGAGCTTGCGAATGAGCCAGTCCAGCGTCAGTTCGATCGGAGGCGGCTTCTTGAGCTCAGCCTTGCGATCAGCGACGCCGCCCACCACTCGAATTCCCGGCGAGACCTGCTCCAGCAGTTCACGCGCCAGAGCCAGTCCCCGCACCGTATTCACGGGGTCCTGTGATTTCTCGAACCGCATGGACGCGTCGGTGCGAAGTTTCAAAGCGACCGAAGTTTTCCGCACGCTGACAGCCTGGAAGCACGCGCTTTCGAGCACAATGCGTTTGGTACCGGCATCAATCGCGCTGTGCAGGCCGCCGATCACGCCCGCAATGGCGATGGGTGCTTCGGCATCCGCGATCACGAGGTTCGACGAGCTTAGCTGGTAGCTTTCTTCGTTCAGGGCTACAATCTGCTCACCTGCGCGCGCGCTACGAACAAAAATCGTCTGCCCGTGCAATTTGTCCGCGTCGAAGGCGTGCATCGGCTGCGCGAGTTCAGCCATGACGTAATTCGTCACGTCAACGACATTATTGATCGTGTTCAAGCCAATCGCTTCCAGCCTATATTGCAGCCACAGCGGCGATGGGCCGACCGTCACATTCTCGAAGACCAGTGCGCTGTAGCGCGGACAAAGCGAGAGATCTTCGATCTCCACACCGATAGCCGCGTCGCCTTTCGGCAGCAGATCAAGCTTCGCCGGATCGCGCAACGATTGACGCGTGATAGCTGCAACTTCGCGCGCCATGCCGTAGTGGCCCCACAGATCGGGCCGATGGGTAAGCGATTTATTGTCGACCTCGATGACGGTATCCGGTGTGAGCAGCACCTCCGTATCCAGTTCGACAATGCCGGTGTGATCGCGATTGATGCCGAGCTCCAAGCCGCTGGCCAGCATGCCGTCGCTTTCCACTCCGTGAATGACCACCGGCGCGGCCGGCACGTAAACCGTCAGCATCCCCGGGCGGCAATTCGGTGCGCCACACACCACCTGCTTTTTCCCGTAACGCGAGGTCTCGACGACGGCGATCTGATTGTGGCTGCCCTCGATCGATTGCACGCCGATGACGCGAGCCAGAGATGCCGTCTCCAGAGTCGCACCGACGAGCTCCAGCCCTTCGCACTCGGCGGTCTTCATCGTGATCAGGCGCATCAGTTCCTTCGGCTCGACATTGAGTCCGGGAACCAGTTCCTTGATCCAGCGGTAGGAAAATTTCATCTGCGTTTAAGGCGCGCGGCTAAAACTGGCGCAAGAACCTCAGGTCGCCGCTCTCAAAAAGCCGTATGTCGTCGATTCCATAGCGCATCATCGCCAGCCGTGTTAGGCCTAGGCCAAAAGCGAAACCGCCCCACTCATCCGGATCGATCCCGCTCATCCGCAAGACATTCGGATGCACCAGCCCACACGGCATTAGCTCCACCCAGCCGCTCTGTTTACAGACTGCGCAGCCGGGTCCTCCACAGATGAGGCACTGAATATCCAGCTCGAAACCGGGTTCGACGAACGGAAAATAGCCAGGGCGCAAGCGGATTGTCACTTCGCGCCGGAAGATAGCGCTCAGCAGCGTCTTCATGAAGTAGAGCATGTGCGCGACCGAGACGTTGCGGTCCACCATCATGCCTTCCACCTGATAAAACGTGTGCTCGTGCGATGCGTCCACTTCCTCATTGCGGAAAACGCGGCCGGGCGCAATCATGCGCAATGGCGGCCCCAGCCGTTCCATGCCCCGGACCTGCACCGGCGAAGTGTGCGTGCGGAGCAGATTGCCGTCGGCCAGCCAGAAAGTATCCTGCATGTCGCGCGCCGGGTGTGACGCGGGAATGTTCAGCGCGTCAAAATTGTGATACTCGGTCTCAACTTCCGGGCCATCCAGCACCGCGAATCCGAGCGAGGCGAATAGATCCTCGAGTTCCATCTGCACCTGAGTCACCGGATGCAGACTGCCAGGGCGCGGACCCGGGGCAGGCAGCGTCAGATCGATCCATTCAGATTCCAGCCGAACGTTCAGAGCCTCGGCATCGAAGGCCTGCTTTCGAGCGTCGAACGCGCTCTCGAGTTTTTCCTTGGCCGCGTTCAGAGCTTTCCCCGCCGCGGCGCGCTCCCCAGGCGCGAGTTTTCCGAACTCCTTGCTGAATTGGCCGAGCGACCCCTTGCGGCCGAGCACATCTACCCGCACCGCTTCGAGCGCGTCCATGCTTCGGGCGTCTTCAATCCGCTCCAGCGCCGCGGCCTGCAATTGTTGGATTTGATCTTCGAGCACTACTCAGGACGCTCCATGCTCACTGGCTGCGTAAACATCCAGTATGTCCACCACTGCTTGATGCCCTTTGGTCAGCGCCAGATCCAGCGCGTTCTGATTGTTATCGGCCCGCGCATGGACGCGCGCCCCGCCGGCTATCAACAGACGCACCATTTCCACGTCTCCATTTTGCGAGGCTGCGTGCAGCGCGGTCCATCCGGCTTCTTGTTGCGCATTCACGTCCGCGCCGTGCTCGAGCAGAATTCGCACCGACTCCCGGCTGCGACCGGCCGCGGCGGCGTGCAGAGGCGCATTTTGCATGGGGTTCCGGGAACGCGCCTGGACATCAGCACCGCGCAGGATCAGCGCCTCGGTAATCGCCGGTTGATTGAAAAAGCATGCCAGGTGCAGCGGCGTCCAGCCATCCTGGCTGTAGGACTTGATCAGATCCGGCTGCCCGCCGGCCAGCTCCAACACGCGCTCGCGGGCGCCGGCCATACATGCGGCGAAAATATCCAGCTCTACTCCCTTTTCAAGCAACAGCGCTGCGATCTCGTTGCGGCCGGAATATTTTGCAACCGGAAATGGCCCGAGACCATTTTCGTCCTTGGCGCTTAGCAGCGCTGCATCGGCGGCGATCATGCCGGTCACGCGGTCGCGGTCCCCAGCTCGGATTGCGTCAAAAAAATCCTTGCTCATAATCACGCCTGGTCTTGGAAGACTTTCTCAGCTTTGGCTACTTCCCAATCCAGATGATTGATGTAGAACAGCAGCACGGGCTTGGGATACGTATCTTTGAATTGATCGTAGGCTTTCTGTTGCCAGCCTTCCGTCAAATATTTCGACCCGTCGATATCCTTGGCGAAAAAACCGTCCTCGTTCGGGATTCCCAGGTGGTCCAGCACAGCCTTGATCATGTCCAGATGAGAAATCAGGATAGCTTGCGAAAGATCGGTCGCGAAATCTTCGTCGCGTTCGCCCAGTCGCACCCAGAAGCGCGGCGCCGCCTTCCGGAGGCTTTCGGAGTTCATCTTGGCCAGGTGCATGCGGGTCTTCAGCCGATCGAAAAGCTGGTAGGTCTTGAGCTTTCCGATGGAAATAGCACGCAGCAATTGAGCGAACGTCTCTTCGCCCAAGCCCTGGAAGATCTCGGAAAGCTGCATAAGAAGCCAGCGTAACATTTGCCGGGAGGCGGATGGCGCATTCGCGGGCGTCTTACCCAAGGTACAATGAGACGTTTTGGGTGGGGGTCATGGGAAATCTCATTGTTCTGGGCGCTCAGTGGGGCGATGAAGGCAAGGGAAAGGTCGTCGATCTTTTCTCCGAGAAGTTCTCGGTTGTGGTGCGCTACCAAGGCGGCCACAATGCCGGCCACACAGTATTCATTGGCGACAAGAAATTCGTTTTGAAGCTGATTCCGAGCGGTATTCTGCGTCCGGGAATTCAAGCCGTGATCGGAAATGGCGTCGTGGTGGATCCCAAAGCTCTGCTCGAGGAAGTGGAAACGCTGGAGCAGGCCGGCATCGACGTCAAGAGCCGGCTGGCCATCAGCAACCGCGCGCACGTGATTTTTCCCTTCCACCGCATCGTCGAGAAAATGTCCGAGGGCCGCCAGGATCGCGTTCCGATCGGTACTACATCGCGCGGCATTGGCCCCTGTTATGAAGATAAGACCGGACGCCGCGGCGTTCGCATCGCCGATCTCTACGAGCGCGAGAGTTTCTGCGCTATGTACGCCTCGCTGGCCGAGGACAAGCAATTGCTCGCGCAGACATTCAATATTCAAGAGACCATCGACTACGAGAAAATTCGCGATCAGTATCTGCAGTTCGCCGAGCGCCTTCGTCCCATGGTCTGCGAGACGGCACAGTTGATCCACGACGCCATGGAAGCCGGACGGCGCGTGCTTTTCGAAGGGGCACAGGGCTCGATGCTGGACGTCGATCACGGTACTTATCCGTTTGTTACCTCATCCAGCGCTACCGCGGGAGGCGCTTGCACCGGCGCCGGCGTACCGCCAACCAGGATCAACGGCGTGATTGGTGTTTCGAAGGCCTACGCAACGCGGGTTGGGAGCGGTCCGTTTCCGACCGAGCTCGAAGGCGAAGATGGCGAGAGAATCCGGAAGGCAGGCAATGAGTTTGGCGCCGTCACCGGCCGCCCTCGCCGCTGTGGTTGGTTTGACGTTGCGCTGCTACGCTACACGTCAATGATCAACGGCTTCAGCAGCCTAGTGATCACTAAGTTGGATGTGCTGGATCAATTTGACGAAATTCCGGTTTGCGTCGAATACCGCGGGTTGAAGACCATGCCCGCTACGTTTCGCGGTCTCGAAGCCGTCGAGCCGGTCTACCAGACGTTACCCGGTTGGAAGTCCGAAACACGCGGCCTGTCGCATTATGACGATCTGCCGGTCCGCGCGCGCGATTACCTGCGCTTTTTGAGCGAACGGACGGGTGTCGAGGTCGGTTGCATCTCCACCGGGCCGGAGCGCGACGAAACCATCCTGATCGAAGGCTCCAAACTGGCCGCCTTGCTGTAACTTTTTCCGAAACCGGCGGTATTCGTATTGCGTAGTGCTGTCTAAGCGCTACGACAAGGAGTGTCCATGGAATCGTTCCTGCAAGATTGCCGCTATGCTCTCCGGATGCTCGCACGAAGCCCGGGGTTCACGCTTATCGCGGTGCTAGCATTGGCACTCGGTATCGGCGCCAACTCAGCCATCTTCAGCATCGTCAACGCGGTGATTCTCAAGCCGTTGCGATACGAGAAACCCGAGCAACTGGTGCAGCTCTGGATGCGATTCACCAACATCGGCATCCCCAACGATCAGAATTGGGTTTCAGCGCCCGAATTTGTCGACCTCCAGCAGAACCAGAGCTTCTCCCATCTCGCCGCCATCTCGAGCGACAGTTTCAACCTCAACATCAGCGGCACGCCGGAACGGATCGATTCGGCTGTCGTCTCCACCAGCTTTTTCCCGCTGCTCGGCGTCCAGGCCCAGTTGGGACGCGTGTTTCTTCCCGAAGAAGGACAGCCGGGCCGACAGCATGTTGTGCTGTTGAGCGATGGACTATGGAGGCGACGATTCGGCGCCGATCCCGCGATTTCTGGCCGCAAACTCGTGATGAATGGTCAGAGTTATCTGATTGTGGGAGTGCTGCCGCGCGACTTCCAGCTTCCGCTAGAGGCCGAGGTCTGGACGCCGTTGGTCTTTTCGGCCGACGACCTGAGCCCGAATAGCCGCGGCAACCATCGCTACCAGGTGATTGCGCGCATCAAGCCTGGCCTGGGTCTCGAGCAAGCGCGTGCGGACATGGATGTGGTTTCCCAACGAATCATTGACCAGCATCCCGACTATCCTTATCGGCAATTCAACTTCCGGGTCCTCACGATTCCGCTGCTCGAGCAGCAGATTGGCGACATTACGACTGCGTTGTGGGTACTAATGTCTGCGGTCGGCCTGGTGTTGCTGATCGCGTGCGCCAACGTTGCAAATCTTCTGCTGGTGCGTGCGTCCTCTCGAGAGCGCGAAATCGCGGTCCGGCAGGCGCTCGGCGTCAGCCGATGGCGATTGATCCGCCAATTACTGACCGAGAGCGCGATTCTCGGCCTGATGGCCGGCGCTATCGGGCTATTCTTGGGCTATTGGGCGCTGCGTGTTTTGACTACGCTCGCCGCCACAAGCTTTCCGCGCGTCGTGGAAGCACACATGGATCTTCGGGTGCTCGCTTTCACGCTGCTGGTTTCGCTGGCCACAGGCATTCTATTCGGACTGGCGCCCGCGTTTTCCTCGCGCCACGTAACGCACGATGCTTTGAAGGAAGGCGGGCGCGGCGGCACGGCTGGAGCCAGTTCCCAACGGCTGCGCGGTGCGCTGGTTGTTGCCGAGGTGGCGGTTTCTCTCACCCTGCTGGTTGGTGCAGGATTGCTGATCCGCAGCTTCCTGCGGCTGCAAGAGGTGGATACCGGCTTCCGGCCTGAAGGTGTGCTCACCATGAGAATCTCGCTGCCCGAAGAGAAATATGCAAAGATCGAGCAGGCCCAGGCGTTCTATCGTGAGCTTTTGGATCGCATCCGCCGGCTTCCGGGCGTGGAGGCCGCCGGGGGAGCGACGGGGCTTCCTCTGGGCGGCACAGGGTGGTCGGGAACCACGACGGTCGACAGTCAAGCGGTTCAACCTCGCGACACGACCCCCGAGGCCGATCAGCGCCCCGTGTTTCCGGGCTACTTCGAATCCCTGGGCATTCCGCTGGTGCGCGGCCGGTACTTTGAGCAGCGCGACAACGAAAAGGGCGCACCCGTCGCCATCATAGACGAAACCATGGCCAAGACGTACTGGCCCAAGGAAGATCCAATCGGCAAACGTATAAAACAAGGTGGACGCCAGTCGACGCAGCCTTGGCGAACCATCGTCGGCGTAGTGCGGCACGTTCGTTACCGGACGCTGGAATCACCGTCGCGCGTCGAATTCTACTGGCCTTACGACCAAACATCATTCGCGGTGGGATCTATGAGCCTGGCAATTCACACCTCATCCGGCCCCCGGTCGCTGGCCGCCGTCGTGCAAAGGCAAGTTCAGGCGCTCGATCCAGATCAGCCGGTGTACCACATCCGCACCATGGGCGAATTGATGTCGGAATCGATGGCACGGCGGCGGCTCTCGATGTTTCTGCTGACCATCTTTGCTGCTGTGGCGCTGGCGCTTGCGGCCGTCGGTATCTACGGCATCATGTCCTATTCGGTCGCCCAGCGTGCTCACGAAGTCGGTATTCGCATGGCTCTCGGCGCGCGAAGCTCCGACGTCGTGCGAATGGTGCTCGGTCAAAGCCTGGGCCTAACACTCGCCGGGATATTCGTCGGCCTGCTCGGATCGCTCGCGCTCACCAATTTCCTGTCGAGCCTGTTGTTCAACGTAAAGGCCACCGATACCACGACATTTCTGTTAGTCGCGGTGATCCTCGGTGTCGTTGCCCTGGTGGCGAGCTTGGTGCCCGCTTATCGTGCGACGACCGTGGACCCAGTGGACGCGCTAAGGCAGGAATAGCCTCGGACTAGTACCGCGTTACTGATATCGACCGCCAGCTCGTATTTCCGGCGGCATCGCTGGCGCGAATGGTGATGGTTGTCGCCCCGACGTAGAGCGGGATCGCCGGTGTGATCCAGTTGTTCGTGCCACTCGCGGTTCCCGATACTCCGTTGGAGCTCGACCATGTCACCGAAGCGACCCCGACGTTGTCCCACGCGGTACCTTGGACAACCATTCCGCTCGCGGAAGTGGAGACATTGGTGTTGGCTGGGGACAAAACCGTCAACGACGGCGGAGTTCTGTCCGGCCCCGGCGGTGGATTAACGGGTGTCGGACTCGGCGGCGTTGGATTCGATAAAGGATTGCGAGTAATCGTCAGGCTGCGCGTCACCAGACTCTGCTGAGAATCGCGAGCGGAGAGGGTGATGACGTTGTCGCCGATGTTCAACGGCACGGCCGGGATCGTCCAACTGGCCGACCCTTGCGCGGTTCCGGACGCTCCGCTGTTGGTTATCCAGCTCACCTGTACTGTTCCACTGCCTCCTATCGTGTTGCCAGCGATTGTCACCGAGGATGCTGTGGTTGGAGTCGTTAGAACCTGAATTGCCAGTATCAGTGGAGTCGAGGGCGGGGGGGGCGCTGGCGTGGCGGGGGGAATGACCGGCGTCGGAGTGCCTGGATCAGGCTGAGCATCTTGCCGGGCATACAACTGCAAGATCGCGTTAATGTCATCCTGAGCCAGCCCGGTGGCTTGATGATAGTAGGGATACATCACCGCGCCGGGCTGGTCGGAATGTCCTAGCCCCAGCGCGTGTCCCGCCTCATGCAGCGCAATGCTGAACACGTCCACATCCGCTCCGATTTTCCAACTCTCATCTGCGTTGAAGTGCATGTTGCCCGCGATCGGCTCCGGATTGACCGGAAACGGGTAAAAGGTGTGCGCCAAGATGCCGCCCTGCGGGACGAACGGGTACCCATCGCCGTGATCTCCGCTCGCAAAGAGAACCGCTATTGTTTGGTCTCCAGTCGCGTCGCTGGTGGGTGTAAAAGTGAGCTTGGCATATTTTGCCCACTCGGAGAACGCACGCACGATTTCTGCCTGCACTGAATCGGGCGGCAACTTATCGGTCAACTGAACCCAGGCGTACTTCAGATCCGCCCCGCCCCGGACGGCTCCATCCCAGCCACCCACCAAAGCCACCGATTGCCCGACTGCTCCCCGCTTGGTCAGCGCCGCCGCGCTGGCGTGCATCGGTGTGCCGGCGATCAACTCCGGAGCGGCCGGAAAAATATAGGCCATGTCATCCCATTCGGCCAAGGCGATCACTTGCTTGGCTGTGCCCGACACCAATAAGTGATTCGAAAGCAGGTCGGGATTTTCCAAGATCTGCAGACCCGCGTCCTGAGCGATGGCGCGCGCGTCGTTCGGATCGACATCCTGATAAAACTCGGCTAACACGGTGACAGTCACGCCGTCTACCAGCGTTCCAGCGAGGTCAGAACTGATCTTCTCAGCCGCCCGCAATCTGCCGACCGCGAGCAGGCCGATGGAGTCGAATGAGATGCCATCGTTGACCGAAATTGATAACGCGAAGTTGGGAACGTACGACAGCACCGTCGCGCCGAGGTTCTGGAGGTCGTTCACCTGCTCGTCGCTGGGATTGTTCGCAAATTGCACCAACAGGTGCGACCGGCCAAGCGTTCGCCTTCTTAGCGGAGCTTCGGGCGACGCCAGCGTTCCGGCCAAGTCCCGGTTCAGACCTTTCAGATGCAGCGTCGGCTGGGCAACGGCTAACCCCGCAAGCATCCACCACCCTGCTAAGAGATACGCAAATTTCCTCATACACTTCGCATCGGACCGGGGCTCGGAATGTTGAGAATTTTCCGTTGCACGAGCGCACTATTCCTCTAAGGAATATCTGTGCTCATCCGTACTCGACTCCTCCTGCACTCTTTGTTGGGTCTTGCACCATTTCTGGCGGTTGCCAGCCCACCGGCAAACTCGTTTATCATCCAAACCGTCGCGGGCAGCGACTTTGCTGTGGACGGTGCATCCGCTCTCGCAGCTATATTCAGCCAGACTGAAGGAATCGCCATCGACAGCAGCGGCGCGATTTACGTTGCCGATGCCAATGACAACCGGGTTCGAAGAATAAACCTCGATGGCAGCATCCAGACCGTGGCCGGCACCGGTGTGGCGGGATTCGCGGGGGATGGCGGGCCATCCAAAGCGGCGCTGCTTAGCCATCCGTATGGAGTCGTGGTCGATGTGCAAGGCAATCTCTACATCGCGGACCTCGGCAATGGGCGCGTCAGAAAAATCTCGCCCGACGGCACGATCGCGACAGTCGCCGGAGGTGGGTCGATCGCGCCCGGCGGCAATGGCGATGGCGGACCGGCCACCAGCGCGCATCTCCTGGAGCCTCGCAACGTCGCTGTCGATCCCGATGGCACGCTCTACATTTCCGACTTCGGCGCGCACCGGGTCTATCGCATCACTCCCGGCGGCATCCTGACCACACTAGCCGGCACGGGAAAGGCGGGATTTTCCGGCGATGGTGGTGCATCGCAACTCGCGCAACTTAACTCACCCGCCGGTTTGGCATCCGACTCGAATGGCGCGCTCTATATCGCCGACAGCGCCAACAATCGAATTCGAAGGGTGTACCAGGGCGTCATTACCACGGTCTACAACATGGCCGGCCCGACCGGCGTAGCGATCAACCCCACCGGTGCCCTATATATCGCCGCCAGCGGCTATCTCGGAACCCAGTTCAAGGCCATCGGCGGCATCCCATCCGCTCGTGACGTGGCCCTCGATCGCTTAGGCAACGTCTATGCCACTACCGGCCAGTACGTCTACAAAGTTACAAGCAGTGGCACGGTGACCACCTTCGCCGGAAGCGGAGCGGAGCCCTATTTTGGAGGAGACAACGCTCCGGCCACAGCCGCGCGGCTGCACGCGCCCTCCGGTCTGGCATTCGACGACTCCGGAAACCGGTACATCGCCGACACGGCCAACAACCGCATTCGCAAGATCACGCCCGCCGGCATCATAACGACTATTGCGGGTACCGGCGATGCGGGATCAAAAGGCGACAACGGGTCCGCCACACTCGCACAGTTGAACGGCCCGCGCAGCGTCGCGGTCGATTCGCAACACAATATCTACATCGCCGACTCCGGAAACAACAGCATCCGCAAGATTACACCCGGCGGCATTATTTCGACCATAGCGGTGCAGCTCGGAGTACAACTCAACGACCCGGAAAACATCGCAATGGACTCCCAAGATTCTCTCTACATCGCCGGCGCGGGCAATGGTCGAGTGCTCAAGGTAACCTCTTCCGGGTTGGTCAGCATCGTCATGCTGGTCCTGCATCCATCGGCAGTCACGGTGGATGCAAATGGGAACGTTTATGTGAGTGCGGCGAGGGTCATCTCGAAGATCACGCCCGCCGGCGCTCTCAGCACTGCGCTGGACGGGCTGAATTCGCCGCGCGGGTTGGCCGTAACTCAAGCGGGCGACGTGATTGTCGCCGACACCGGCGCGAATGTTATTCGCAGACTTTCGTCCTCTGGCGTGCTTTCCACTATCGCCGGAACCGGCGCCACTGGCTTCTCCGGCGACGGATTGCCCTCCTCCGCTGCAAGGTTGAACTCGCCGGCCGATTTGGTGGTGGACTTAACTGGAACCATCTGGATCGCCGATTCCGGGAACAATCGCATCCGAACGCTCACGCCCTCCATCATCGCGGACGTCGTGGCGACTCCAACTCTGGTACACTCGGCAACCCTGGCGCCCGGGCCCATCGCTCCTGGCGAAATCATCACAATCTTCGGTGCGGGATTCGATCCCAACCAGACCCAGCTACTCTTCGACGGCGAGCCGGCCATGGTCTTCTATGCCGGCACTGGTCAGATCAATGCGCTGACGCCCGCGGATCTCGCGGCCGGCTTCATCACCGACATCGGCATTGTAGTGGACGGCACGAAAGTGGCCGACGTGCCATCACAAGTGGTCGGCGCGGCGCCCGGCATCTTCACCATCGGCAATGGAACTGGACAGGCTGCCGCGGTTAACGAGGACGGATCGCTGAACTCGGCGTCGAATCCGGCCGCGCGGGGATCTATCGTTTCACTCTACGCGACCGGTCAAGGCCAAGCCGCCAGCGGCGTGAGTTTGAAGATTGGCCTGTACGCCGCGGATTTGCTCTACGCTGGACCGGCTCCTGGCTTTCCGGGGCTCATGCAAATCAATGCGCAAGTGCCTGCCGGCTTCCTGGCGCCCGGTATCCAGCCGGTGGTCCTGTCAGTGGGAGGGGCCATGAGCCAGGCCGGAGTAACCATCGCGGTCCATTGATTAGAGTTGCGTGAGGACACATACTTGTAGATATGCGAAGCACACTCAATCTCGACGATAAATTGATCGACGAGGCTAGGCGGTTAACCGGCATCCAAGAAAAAACGGCGCTAATACGCGCCGCCCTTGAAGCGCTCACTGCTAGAGAGATTGGGCGGCGGCTTGCGGCCCTCGGCGGCACGCAACCAGGCTTCGAGGCCCGTCCCCGACGACGCTCCAGGCGCGCGCGATGATTCTCATGGATATATCCATTTGGATGAGCCACCTCCGGGCTTCGAATGACGAAGTTCTCGCGCTACTCGAGCGACATCGCTTCTTCGGAAGGGGCCTAGGCTGGGTCGACGTTCACCTGCTCGCCTCGGCTCGCTTAACTGGGTGTAGGTTGTGGACGCTGGATAGCCCCCTTCGCGATGCGGCCGCAGCGTTTACGATCGGTTACTCCGCGGTGATGTAGCTACTGCCTCCCTGCCCGCGCCAACCCCAGCGCCTTCCTCATCACTGGATCACGGCCCTCCAGCAGATCCTGTAGCGACGACTTGACCTCCACATCCGGGAGAATGCTGCGCCGCGGATCACCGCCCTTCACCGCCAGATAATAACTCTGCAACGGCACCCGGACCGAGACTTTCGAGTTGGGCAGAATCACCGTCGGCACGCGTCCCGACGTATTGCCGTAATAACCGCCCGCCGCCTCCTCGCCGATGAACGTCGCTCGCTTCCGGGAATGCAAGTTCGACAAAAACTCGCAGGTTGTCGAAAAACTGCCGCCATTCATCAGTGCCAGCACCTTCCCCGCAAAATATGGCTGCGATGGCTGCTGTATCCCCCAATTGGGATGCTGGATGTTGTGAAACTTTCCGTCCGCGCCCCGCTCGACCATGGACGCTGGGATCACACCGCCTCCGCCCTCTACATATCGGCCGAAGCTGAACTCGCGCGCGTTCAGAACCAAATCGTCGTAATAGCGAAACGGCTGGTCCACCAGAAAAGAAAGCAGCTTCTTGCCTAGCTCGTCCGCGCCACCGCTATTGTTGCGAACATCGATGATCAGGCTCTGCGACATTTGGCGCTGGATCTGCTCGAATGCCTCGTCGAAAAACCGGCCGGCCACGCCGCCAGCGAATTGGCGAACGGTCAGCACCGCGATTCTTCCACCATCCAGAAATTTCAAATCCGCGGCGCCGTCCGGTTTCTGATCCCGCGGGTATCGGACCGGCGCAAGCGTCATCCGAAAGTCCCCTCGCACGCCCGACAGCCGCAGTACGCGGCCTGCCCCGCCCGTGGATCGCGAAACTCGATCACAAATGGGCTTTCGATTCCCATCACAGAATAAAGCAGCCTTGGAAACACGCCACCGTGCCCGATTCGCCAGGGCCGCGCAGTGCTGGAATCCCCGTTTCCAGGCGTGGCAGCGATCATAGTCGTGAGAATCCATGGATCGGGACTCGGTTGATCTCGCGCACCTCAAGCCCCGTCAAATGCTGCTCATCAGGCATGTATTCGCGTAGCGTATAAACTTTGCCGTCCGACACTTCCACATCGAAAGGGAAAAGTGGAATCGTCTCCGCGAGCGCCGCCTGAATGTCGCGTGGAGGCAGAACCGCCGTATGGCCGCACTTGATCTCAGCCACCACTGGCGCGAGCATCCGGTAGAATTCGAGGGCGCTCATCGGCCGGACGATCTGCTTGGCGGCCGTGTCGAACGAGCGGTCCAGCTCCGCCTTGGGCGTATAGCGGTAGATTCCAGAATGCCCTTCCTCGAGCGCACTCCGGAAAATCCGGAAATCTTCCTGGAGCAAGCCGGGCTCGATCTTCGCCGGTGGCCGCGTTGTCTGGAGTCGCGTCTGGGCCGACAGCGGCGCGGCTATTGCAATCGCGATGATCAGTTGAGCAAATCTCAGACCTGCTATGCGGCTATCCCGGATATTGCCCCGCAATGTAACTCTGCAGATGACCGATGGTCTCCTCGTGCGCGGTGATAATCCATTTCACCAGATCGCCGATCGAGATGACGCCCACTACTCGGTCCCGATCCACCACAGCCAAGTGGCGGATGCGGTTCTCTGTTATGATTCGCATGCATCCTTCCACGGTGTCTGCTGGCGTCACGGTGATCACTGGGCTGGTCATAATGTCGCGTACCCGAGTTTGCTTTGATGAGCGGTCCATCAGGATCACCTTCCGCGCGTAATCGCGCTCGGATATGATGCCGGCCAAATGGCCTTCGGACATGACCAGCAACGCGCCCACTCCCTTTTCCGACATCTTCTCGATCGCTTCGTAGACGGTCGCTGTGGGCGCCACGGACAACACTTGGCGGCCCTTTAATTTCAATACGGATTCAATTGTATCAACCGATTTCATGGGATGCCTCCCGACCAAATGATAGACCCGCGTGCTCCCCGACACAAGGCCCGCCCGCTTAGAACTCCAGCCGCGCCTGAAATGCGATCATCCGGGGTGAGCTGTCGCCGCCCAACCCGACGCCTAACAGTCCGGTCGGCGGCGAAGTCGGGTAGCTCAGCGCGCCGAATCCAGTTTGCGTGGAAAGCTTGCCTGGAATTCCTGCGTATCCGAAAACGGGAAGGCCAAAATTCGGGTGATTAAACACGTTGAAGAATTGACCGTCGATGCGCAACTTCACACGTTCGGACAACTGAAACCACTTGGTCAAATAGAAGTCGCTCCAGAAGAAATCGGGACCGCGCAGCGCGTTCCGGCCGAGATTGCCGAACTGGCAATTCTTCGGGCTGTCGCCGCCGGCACAGGCTCCGGTGCTCGGATCGACAGCCGAAACAAACGCATCAGGATTGAGCCATTGGATGGTTCCAGGTTGAGTGACGCCAGGGATTGGGTTGTGTTCGTACAGCGGCACGCCGGGAATCACGCTGGCGTACTGCGGGCCACTGCCCTGAACGATGCCGTTGCCGTTGGCGGAATACGGCGCACTCAAGACTGAAAATGGCAAGCCGCTATGCCAGAACATGGTGCCTGAGACCTGCCATCCGTTCAGGGCTCGTGCCAGCGTGTGGTTCCGGAGTTTGATCGGCAACTGATAAACATACTGGGCTGTGAAGTTGTGCCGCACATCGTAATCGCAGGGACCGTATTGGCGGCCAAGCTCACCCGGCAGCGGCGAAAGAAGGGCTCCGGCGGCGAATGGCAGGAATCCGCCGTTTGAGACCGTGTCCATGCAGCGGCTCCACGTGTAGTTGGCCTGGACCTGAATGCCGTGCCCCAGCCGCTTGTCGGCCGTTAACTGGAGGCCGTTGTAGTGGCTGTTCGCGCCGGTATTCAATTGCGTTACTGGCCCGAAGCGCGGATCTTTCGACTGTCCGTAAGGGAACGGCGCGAAGCAGCCCTCACAGACCGTCTGATACCCGTTCACTTGCGTCTGGTAGGGCTGGTTCACGGCGCGGGTGCCTACATACTGAGCTCGCAGATTGAGTCCGTTGCCGACTTGATGTTCCACAACAAAACTCCACTGCATAAAGTAGGGCGCATGGAGCTTGCCATCCGGAACAGCGGTGATCGAAATCGGGGGAAGGCAAGTATTTGGATCCGACATAGCTGATGCGCAGGAAAGCTGGCCTTGAGCGAAGCCAGAGTTGAATAGCTGATTCGCAGTCGCCGTAGCATCGATGGCGCTGTTCGGAACTCCTGGCGCAATCGCCATTCCTCCAGCCGTGCCCAGCAGACCGCCTTGAAATGTCTTCGAGTAGGGAGGATTCGTTCCCACGGGATCGACGACGCTGCCCGGCAAGATGTCGCTGAACAAGCCAAACCCGCTGCGCAACACCGTATGCGGCGCGATCTGCCAGGCGAGGGCGGTTCTGGGCTGTAGGATCGCTGCGGGCGTGGCGGCAAAAGTAGTTGCCTGCTGCGTCCGAATCGCCTGGTTGAGCGGTTGATTCACGTCATGGAGAATGGAATCGAAAGACCCGGCGAGGCGCGCCACTGCATTGTGTGGATTCAGAGGATTTGAATTGTACGTATCGCGGACGCCAAAGGTCCAGGTCAATGTGCGCGTCACCTTCCATGTGTCCTGCGCATAAAAATCCAGATTGAGAAAGTTGTATGGCTGTGAATTGGCGAGCGGGAAGGTTCTAGAAGACGTCGATGCAACACCGTAAATGTATTGCGGGAGGGTCGCGTAGTTGACTAGTGGAACCACGCCCTGCCCAAAATCATAGTCGTTCAGACGGAAGATCCGGCTGTTCGTTCCGAACCGGAAGTCGTGCGATCCGACAGTCCAAGCGAGATTGTCGTTTATGAAGAAGCGCGTTGCGCGCCGTCCCTGAACCCAGGTATTGTCGAGCCCCCCGAGCGTGGTGAACGGCGCGTTGGCTCCGCTGCCCTGAAGGACTATTGGAAATGCCGCAAGCGTCTTTTCAAAATCGACTGGCCCGAAGAGGCTTTCATACCAGGAGAACGCGGGGTTGAAGTAGTTCACGAGATGCCCGGAGAACACATGCGTGTAGCCCGATGCGAAGGAGTAAAGCGGCTGCGGAGAGATGGCGTTGAACAGCGGATTAATCGGATCGGTAAGGACGGCCTGAACTCCGGTGTCGGCCTGAAACCGGAACCATGCCATGTTCTCAGGATTGATGTTGTAGTCGATGCGAGCCGTTTGCACTTGCTCGTGATCATCACTCGAATGCGAAATGCTCTGGCGATTCGCGCAACCGTTTCCGTTGGGCGGAGCGCCGCCCGCAGCGGTCCCATCGCTGTTGAATGGACAGCCGAGCACCGCGAGTGGTGTCCCCGCGGTATTGCCATATAGGGAGAAGAGCTTCTGGTAGAACGGTACCAGTTGGGGCGCCGGCTGATAGGTCGATCCGGTTATGGAGTCCACACCACCGCGCGGCAATTGCTGCAGGACATAATCCTGAAACGCAGGTGTTGGCACTGTCGTGGCACTGACGATCGGGAGCGCAATCCGAACCCATTCGGAATCGAAGAAGAAAAACAGCTTATCGTGGATGATCGGGCCTCCGAGACTTCCCCCGAAGTGATTCACCGTAGAGCGCGGCTTGTGGTTTCCGGCCGTGGCGTTCGTAAAGAAGTCAGCGGCATTGAACTTCGAGCCGTCCCACAACTCGTACAGGTTTCCGTGAAGCTGGTTGGTGCCGGATTTCGTGATGTAGTTGATCTGGGCGGCCCCGTAACGGCCTTGATCGACAGAATACGAGACGGTGTTGACCGTCACCTCCGCGATCGAATTCAATCCAAGGACCAGATTGGTCGAAAGGCCGCTATTCAGATTCGTTAGCGGATCGTTGGTCTCCAGGCCATCGACAATATAGCCGTTCGAAAGGGATGGCAAGCCATTGAACTGCACGTTGCCAAAACCATTCGTGCCGCCGACGAAGTCGTTGCTACTGCCGGCGGTGTTGATGAGCGCGCCAGCGGCAAACTGCAGCGGATACGTCAGATCGCCGCCCGGATTCGGAAGGTCTTCCATCGCGCGGGCATTCAGAGTCGTTGACGTATTGGGGTTCTCCGGGTTGATCAACGGCGCCTGCTCCTGGACCAAGATGCTTTCGCTTGCGGATGCAATATTCAGTTTGAAATCGACCGTCTGCTTTTGCCCAAGTCCCGCGGAGACGGCGTTGTTCTGCTGTGCCTCAAAGCGGTCTGCTTCGGCTTTCACCGAGTAGGTACCGGGCTTGAGCTGCGGAAAGCTAAACCTTCCGGAGTCGTCTGTCTTCACCGATCGTTTGAGGCCATTCTCGATGTTCGTGACGGTCACAGTTGCGCCCGGGATCCCCGCGCCGGTTGAATCGGCGACCGATCCGACGATCGCACTGGTCGTTTCCCCCTGAGCCATCGCCAGCAAGGCTATGAGCTGCATCGATAGCAAGATTTTAGGCATGCCTAAATTATACAATGAAGGTGTGCGCCCTGGTCCCTATAACACCGAATCGGTAGACAATTATCTAAAAGCGATACTCGAGCTCGGCGGCCCCTCCGAGGTACAGGTGACTAGCAACGCCCTCGCACAGCATCTCGGCGTCCGTGCTGCTTCCGTGACTGGTATGCTCCAGAAACTCGCGGCACAAAAGCCGCCGTTTGTGAAATACCAGAAGCACCACGGCGTGCGTTTGACCGCAACCGGGAAGATGCGCGCTCTGGAGGTCCTTCGCCACCACCGTTTACTGGAGCGATTCCTCCATGATTTCCTCGACTACTCCTGGGACGAGGTTCACGATGAGGCAGAACGGCTGGAGCACTTCATTTCGGAACGGCTGGAAGATCGGATCGCGGCGAAATTGGGGGATCCGGAAACTGATCCACACGGGCACCTGATCCCACAGCGCAGCGGCGCGCTTCCAGATCGCGAAGAGATGCTGCTATCAAGATGGGCGTGCGGCGTCCCGGCCGTTATTAGCAGCGTGTCGGATCGCGACCCCGCTGCTTTGCGTGAAATGAAACGACTCGGATTGAAGCCCGGCGTGGCAATCACGGTGGAAACCGGAGCGCGGAATGCTTCTCTGCGGGTCCGCATTGGCGATCGGACGGATTCAGTGCGCTTGAGCCAAGCTCTTGCATCCGGAATCTCGGTAATCGCCGGTGCAAAATAGCCGGCTGCTACTCGCGTCGAAGGGCGATGGTCGGGTCGATCCGTGTGGCGCGCATAGCCGGGATCAAGCAGGCCAGCACCGCTACGCCCATCAGACCGATGGCGACGGCGGCAAACGTCGATGGATCCATGGGGCTTACATGGAACAACATGCTGCTCAGCAAGCGCGTCGCTGCGAGCGCGCCGATGAGACCCCCTCCCACACCGACTAGCGCCGGCTTCATCCCTTGGACCAGGATCAATCGGCGTACATCTCCCGCGCTGGCTCCCAGTGCCATGCGGATTCCCATTTCCCCAGTGCGCTGCGAGACCGTGTACGAGAGAACGCCGTAGAGTCCGACTGCGGCCAGCACCAGGGCCAACGCGGCGAACAGGCTAAGCACCAGGATGCTGAATTCACGCCTCTGCATGTAAGTGTCGATGATCTCCGCTGTGGTGCTCACCCTGAAGAGCGGCAGATCGCGGTCCAAATTCTCAATCGCTCTTCGAATCGAAGGCACGATGCTATGCGGCTCAATGGATGTGCGCAGCACCAGATATGTGCCGCGCCTGTCACCATCCAGGATCGGCGTGTACATAGTTGGCTGAACCTTGGCATCCGGACGCTGGAGGACGTCTCCCACAATTCCGACCACCTGAAGCTTGACTGGCTTATCCATCCCGAGCAGGATGTGTTTGCCGATCGGGTCCTCGTTTGGGAAGTACTCTTTGGCGAGTGATTCGCTGATGATGATGCTGTTCAACCGCGGATGCTGCTCGTCGAAACCTTGCCCATCCTGTTGGGTGAAGGTGCGGCCACGGAGAAGTGGTACGCCGGCGGCCTGAAAGAATCCCGGGTCCACAGCCCGGTAAAGGGCATCCATCAGGACGCCCGGCGGTAGCGTCCGGCCCTCGATGTTAAAGACCCAATCGCTACAATGGCCGCCCGCCGGCGGACAGGTCGTCAAGCCGGCCGATTCCACTCCGGGCACCGCCTTCCCCGCCTGCAGAAGTTTCTTGTCGAACGCCGATACATCGGCGTTCTTCGGATACGCAGCCTCCGACGGATACACTCCCATCGTAAGAGTGTGGTCGGTCCGAACGCCGATATGAACGTTCCTCAGTTGATCGAAACTCCGCAGAAGCAGCCCGGCGGCAACCAGCACCATCAACGAAAGCGCGACTTCGGCTGAGACGAGAACGTCGCGGAAGCGAGCGTGCGACCGGCCGGGAGTCGACGAGCGCCCGGAATCCTTGAGATTGCTGGCAAGATCGAAGCGCGAAGCCTGCGCGGCGGGAAAGAGACCGGCGGCGATGCCGGTCACCAGCGCGATTCCGAAGGTGAATAGAAACACCCGATAATCCACGCTGATGTTGTCCACCTGCGGTAGGTATGCGGCGTTTGGAGCCTTAGCGGCCAGATAACCGGTTGTGAACGACGCCACCCAAATACCAAGCACGCCGCCCATAACCGACAACAGGACGCTTTCAGTGAGCAGTTGCGCGATGATACGCGCGCGACTGGCGCCCACCGCGGCCCGAATGGCCACTTCGCGCTGCCGTCCCAATGCCTGAGCCAGGAGCAGATTCGCAACGTTGACGCAGGCGATGATAAGAACGCAAATCACGGCGCCAAACAAGACCAGCAGCGAAGTCCGGATATAGCGGACCGTCATCTCTCCCAGCGACACGACATTGCCGCCCTTGCCCATCACTGTTTCCGGATGAGCGTGCTTGTATTGCTTCACGATCCCATCGATTTCCGCTCGCCCCTGTTCGACGGTGACTCCCCGCCGCAAACGGCCGATCACATCCAGGAAATGGTCATCGTGCTGCGCGAGCTGTTTGGGAACATGCGGTTCCAGCGGCACCCAGACCTGTATCGTACGACTGGGATATGCGAACCAGCGAGGCAGGATTCCGATAATCTGGTAGTCCTCGCTGTCGAGCCGGATCGGGCGCCCCAGCACGTCCGGTGATCCGCCGAATCGGCGCTGCCAGAGGCCGTAGCTGATCAGAGCGACGTGCGGACCGCCGGGCCGGTCTTCATCCTGGCGGAAATTGCGTCCGAGCATGGGCCGAACGCCAAGGGCCGTTAGCAAGTTGTCGGATATAAATGAGGCATCGATTCGTTCCGGCGTGGAATCGCTAGAAGTGCTCGCCAGGTTGAACTCATCTTCGCCGGCCGCCGCGATCTGCTCGAACTGACGGGCATCCCGTCGCCAGTCCAGGTAATTCGCCGGCGCGACAGAGTTGTAGGGCTGCTCGCCGATGCCGATGACGTCACGCTCGAAAAGCTGAACCAGCCGGTCGGGGTCTTGATAGGGCAGCGGTTGGAGAAGAAGCGCGTTCACCACGCTGAAGATGGCCGCGTTCGCACCAAGACCGAGAGCTAGGACTGAGATGGCGATAAACGTTCGCCCGGGATTTTTCCGGAGCTGGCGGAGCGCAAAGGCGATATCGTGAATCAGCGTAGACAGCATGGCGTCCAGATCTACATGCACGCTCCCTGCCATCCCAGCGCGTTGAAAAATCGCGGGCGCCCATCCTAATAGACGCCCGCTGGTGAGAAATGCCTGTTCATTTACGAACAAGCGCCTGATGAAGCGGTGAGGCTTTATCTAAAGCTCAGTCCTGTTTAAAGCTCAATCCTGGCAGCACCGGCGTGCCTTCTTTTTGAACGGCATCGAGGCTTCCTGGATCGAGTCCCAGGGCCTGAAGGATAGTGGGAGCAACCTGGATAGTTTCGACAAAGCTGGTCACGGTGCTGGCCTGGAAGTCGGGAGTCGAGACCAGCATCATCACGTTGGTATCGTCGTGCGCGAAGCCTCCGTGCTCGGCCTGCTTCGCCGTGCTTCCGGTGTAGACCACGCCGACGTTCGGCTGAACGATGATATCGGGAGTGCGTGGGTCGTTCGGAGGCAGACCGCCCGCGTTGAACATCGTTTCAAGCGAGGGCCCGTAAAAGATCTGGCCGATTCCGGCGGCCGCGGCGTTCGTCTCCAGGATTCCGACCGCGTTCGAAACGCTGGCGCCGGGAACGAGCCACAACTGTGAGATATCGTCTTCCGTTGGCCCGATGCCACCGGTGTATAGGGCGATTCCGAGGCCGGCAGCAGGCCGGCGGCTCCGAGCAGATGGGCAGGCGAAGTGGATTTGATCGGGGTGAACCGGTGGGTGTCGACGGGCGACTGGCCGTGCTTGGCGGTAATGATGATCAGCGTCGTCTGGAGGAGGCCCTGGTCCTTCAACGCCTCCACCATCTGGCCGATGGCGGCATCGGCATACACAATGGCGCTTTTCATGTCCGGAGTGGGGTTTCCGGCCGCATCCGTGTAGCCGCCTTTCACGCCGGCCGGGGTAATCAGCTTCTGTCCGACGCTGACCGCCTGGAAGTTCATGCCGAAAATATTCGGCACCGGAGCTTTGCTCGTACCCAGATGAGTCTTGCCGTTGATCTCATTCAGGATCGAGTTGACTTTGAGCTGGTCGTTGCACTTGACGTTCGTGAAGCTGTCAACCCAGGCGCCGCTGACAGTAATGGTGGTGCAGTTAATACCGTCGGCGGTGGTGACGCCGGGGAGCGGGATCACGTTGGAATTGACGTCCGGTGCGCAGTAATCGTCCACGTTCGCGGCGTTGTTGCTAGGGCCCGATACGGCGGCATAAACCGCGTGCTTATCGGACCACGCGGTGTAGCCGCCGGCGGCGTGGATCACTCCGTAGATTGTGTTGGTACGGATGAAATTCCAGGGATAGAGGGGCGCGCAGTTATTGAACGGATCGCGGGGCAACTTGGTGGGATCGATGGACTTGATTCCACCGTCGAACCCAGTGTACGGTCCGCCGCCGCTAAGCTTCGACTGGTCGATATCGACGCCTTCTTCATACTCAGTGGTGGTCCCATTGGCCACTCCTGCATGACACACCCCGCCGGCGAGTCCATTGCCGGTGGTGTTCTGGGGCGGCGCCAGCACGCGATCGTAGGCAACGTCATAGAATGCTCCCACGGTTTTAGGTGTGCCGCCAGTGACGAGAGCCATCAGCCCGGGGAACGAATCGGATGGTCTCGAAGTGGATGTTTGAGTGTAATTCACGCCGGTCTTTCCAAGCGCGGTCAGATTGGGGCAGTACCCGCCGTTCCGGCAATTTAGGTAATCGAGCGCATGCATTCCATCGATGCTGACTAACAGCACACGACGGATGCCGTTGCGGTCGTTGAGTTGCTCGGGGCGCCCGTCCTGGGCCGCGAGCAGTGGAATAGCGAAAGCTATAGCTGCTACAAAGTTACTTTTCTTGAACAAAGTTGATCTCCTCGGGATAGAGCGTATCAGCCAAGGTTTGCAATTGTGTTAGATCCGCATGAAATATCGATGAAACGTCGTCCTATGACATAATCCCGAGAGGGATTCCATGTCACAAGCAGTATCAACCCTCCCGGCCGGGGTTCAGCTGGTGCCTGTCGAAGCACAGCACATTCCCGAACTTGGGCGCATCTGCTATGAGGCGTTCAAAGACATCGCTGACCGGCATGGTTTCGCGCCTGACTTTCCCAGCGTCCAAGTGGCCCGCAAGGTCATTGGCATGATGGTCGAGCGCGAGGATTCCTATGGCGTCGCCGCGATCGTCAATGGCGAAGTGGCAGGTTCGAATTACCTTTCTCTCACCGATCCGGTGGCGGGCGTCGGCCCCATCACTGTGGATTGCGCTTTCCAAGGCCGCGATTTGGGCCGCGCGCTCATGCAGGACGTGATCGACTATGCGCGCCGCAATAGCATCGCGCGGGTGCGCCTTTTGCAGGATACCTTCAACACCGCTTCGATCTCGCTTTATGCATCGCTCGGATTCGATGTCAAGCATCCGGTGGCCGAGATGCACTTCAATGCCGCTGTAAAAGCTGACGCCACGGTCCGCCCGGTGCACGATGGCGATATCGATGCCCTTGACGCGCTTTGCCAAAAGAAGTACAAGGCCAGCCGGCGAAACGAGCTCACGGCAGCCGTCCGCGCCGAACTTTCGCCGGTGCTTCGAGAACGAGGCGGCAGGTTCACTGGTTATCTGATCCCCGGCCTCTTTGGTCACGGTGTCGCGGAGACGGCCGACGATGCGGTCGCGCTAGCCACGCAAGCCGCGCGCTTGATCCCCCATGAAAGAGCGGTGGGCCTTTGTCCGCTCGACGACGGACCCCTGTTTCGAGCCTTCCTCAAGGCCGGCTGCCGAACCGTCAAGATGATGAACCTCATGGCCATGGGGCCGTACGAAGCGCCTGTCTCGGTCTGGATGCCCTCGATTTTATACTGAACGGGTTTTATAGGGAACCGTCCCGGAGCGCCATTCGTATAGGCCTTTAGTGCTGACCGACTCTGCGCTCCAGGACCTCCGCCTCGCTCTCCGCCGGCTCACCCAAACGCCCGCATTTACCACCGTCACCATCGCCACGCTCGCCCTGGCAATCGGCGCAAACACTACCACCTTCAGCGCGCTCAATCAGTTCCTGCTGCGCCCGCTGCCGGTAGAGCGTCCGAAGGAATTGGTCTTTCTGAATCATGCTGGTAACAGCGGCGTCACGCAATCTTACCCAAACTACCTCGCTTTTCGAGATCGCAACCGCACACTTGACGGCCTTTTCGCCGGCCGTATCGTGCCGGTCGGCCTAAGCTATGGTGACAAAAACTCCTATATCTGGGGCTACGAAGCGACGGGCAATTACTTTGACGTACTCGGCGTTCGGGCCCTGCTTGGCCGCAATCTTACACCCCAGGATGACCTCAGATCCTCACCTAACCCCGTCATCGTTATCAGCTACCAGGCCTGGCAGAACCGCTTCGCGGCCGATCCCAGCATCGTTGGAAAACAAGTAAAGCTGAATGGGCTCGACTACACTGTCGTGGGTGTTGCGCCCCGGGGCTTCTTTGGCACCGAACTCCTACTGTCGCCCGAGTTCTGGGTCCCTATGGCGATGGAACCGCAAATAGAACCCGGCAACAATTGGCTGGATAACGCCGGCACTCAAAACATCTGGGTCGCCGGACGGCTGAAGCCCCGCATCACCGCCCAGCAGGCCGAGGCTGATTTGAATTCCATCGCCGCGGATCGCGCGCGTACAGACCGTTTCAGCGAGGGTCTCAAAATTCATCTCTCGCCGCCTGGCCTTATCGGCACGGCCTTGCGCGGTCCCGTCATCGGATTCGCTTCCGTGCTCATGGCTGTCGCCGGACTGGTGCTTCTAATCGCTTGCGTTAACATTGCCGGCATGCTGCTGGCGCGCGCGGCCGATCGCCGACGGGAAATCTCCATCCGTCTGGCCCTAGGCGCGCCGCGATGGAATCTGATCCGCCAATTGCTGACCGAGAGTCTGGTGCTCTCAATCGCCGGAGCGGTTGCGGGAGTACTCATCGCCCGCTGGATTCTCGGCATACTCGGCGCCTTCCAGATGCCTATCAATCTCCCGGCCAATACAGCGCTGCCGCTCGACTCACGGGTGCTGCTGTTCACCATATTGGTCTGTTTCCTGACGACTCTGCTATTCGGACTCGTACCCGCCATTCAGTCCGCGCGCATCGACCTGCTTCCTGGTCTTAAGAACCAAATATCCGATAAATTCCGCCGCCTGCAGCTTCGCGATCTCCTGGTCGGCGCTCAGGTTTCCCTCTCGCTGATTCTGTTGGTGGGAACCGTGCTCGTGATTCGCAGCCTTCAGCACGCCATCACCCTCGACATCGGTTTCAATCCGCAACACGCCGTTGCGGTCGCCTTCGATGTCAGCTTGAACGGCTACAGTGAAGATCGCGCCAAGGCCTTCGAGCAGCGACTCCGCGATCGGCTCGCGGCGCTGCCCGGTATTGAATCCATCGCGCTCAGCAACTGGCTGCCGCTCGGCGTAGGCCAGTCCAACACCACGGTGTATGCTGAAGGCAAACCGGTTCCTCCCGTGAACCAGGCGCCCCACGCGTATTTCTACAACATCACACCCGGTTTTTTCCGCACGATGCAGACTCGCCTGGTCGCCGGACGCGATTTCGATGCGCGCGACCGTTTCGGTTCCACTCACGTCGCGGTTGTTAACCAGGCGCTGGCGCACCGGCTCTTTCCGAATGAAAACGCCCTGGGCAAACGCTTTCATCAAGGTCCGAACAGCAGCGACTGGATCCAGATCGTCGGAATCGTCCAGGATGGCAAGTATCAATCTTTGAATGACGAATCCGAACCGGCCATCTTCTGGCCGCGCGCGCAGAAGTACAGCTCGTTCACCACCATCGTCGCCCGTTCCGCACTGCCGGCCGAGGATCTCGTCCGACGGCTCCAACAAACCGTGCTGTCGCTCGATCCGACGCTGCCGTTCTTTCAGGCAGGCAGCCTGGAGGAACATCTCAATCTTCCGCTGATGCCCGCGCGCATCGCCGCAAGCATGCTGGGCGCGTTTGGAGTCCTGGCCGTGATTCTCGCCGCTACGGGTGTTTACGGAATGCTGGCCTATGCGATCTCGCGGCGTACGCGCGAAATCGGCATTCGCGTGGCCATCGGCGCAAGCCAGGCCAACGTCCTCTCGCTGGTGCTGCGCCGGGCCCTCCTGATTATCGGATGCGCGAGCGCCGTGGGGATCGCCCTGGCCCTGGCCGTCGGAAAATTCTTCACGCCGGTGCTCTATGGCGTTAGTCCGAAAGATCCTGAGGCTTATGTGCTGGCCCTCGCGCTCATGGGCGCGATCGGTTTGATCGCTTGTTATATACCGGCCCGTCGCGCATTGCGGATCGAAGCCGCGATGGCCCTGCGCGAGGAGTAAGAGGTTACTCAATCTTGCCATCTCTCATCCTCACAATCCTGTGTCCATACGCCGCCGCCTCAGGATTGTGAGTAATCATCAGGATGGTCTGTCCCAGCCGCTCATTCAGACCTCGCAGCAGTCCCAGCACTGCAGTCGAGTTCTCTGTGTCTAGGTTGCCGGTCGGTTCATCGGCTAGCAGAATCGCCGGCTGATTCACTATTGCGCGCGCGATGGCCACGCGCTGCTGCTCGCCGCCCGATAGCGCCCGGGGTTTATGATCCAGGCGCCCCTCAATCCCCAATAACTTGAGCACCTCGGTGAACGACGGATCCAGTGGTCCGTCTTTCCCCGCGATATCCCGGGCGATTTCGATGTTGTCCCGAGCCGTGAGCGTGGGGAGCAAATTGTATTTTTGGAACACGAACCCGACGCTGGTTTTGCGCAACTCCGTGCGCTCCCGATCCGTCATGCCCAATAGATCGCGGCCGGCGATGTGAATGCTGCCGGACGTCGGCGGCGCCAATCCGCCAAGAATATGAAATAGCGTCGACTTTCCCGAGCCCGACGGTCCGATGATTGAGACGAACTCACCGCGTTGGACGTCCAAGTCCACTCCGCGCAACGCCTGCACCTCCACTTCGCCGAGGCGATAAATCTTGCGTAAATCACGAACGGAAATGATTGGCGGATCACTCATAGCTGAGCGCTTCGACGGCGTCCTGCCGCGCCGCCTTCAGACCCGGATAGATAGCACCGAGCAACGCGCCCGCTAGTGCAATGCCCGCGGCGATCGGCCACCAACCAGGTACAATGGCTTGGATCAGAGTGCCGGGCACCAGGCTGCTTATGGCGAACCGTGTGACATAGGAAAGCAGAATCCCGAGGATCGAACCCGCCACCGCGAGCAGAGTCGTCTCTCGAAGAAGAATGTTCAAAACATAGCCCGGTGACGCGCCCAGCGCCTTCAACACTCCGATCTCCCGCGTGCGTTCCAGAACGGCCGTATACATCGAAAGGAAGACCACCAAAAACCCAACCAGCACACCCAGCCCGATCACCACCCAGATGAACTGCTTCAGCATCGGAACATTGGCGATGGAGAAGAGCGACGTGTATTCTTCCATCGAATAAATCTGGAAGTCCTTCAGCTTGTTCCGCAGGGTTGCGATCACTTCGCTGGTCCTCGAGGAATCGTCCAGTTTTACGTAAATCATCGTGATTTTGCCGTTATTGGCGGTCAGGTCCTGCAGTACATCGAGCGGTACCACGATCCGGGTCAGCGTTCCAGCTTCATAAATCCCGCTGACGCGCCACGACCGGTTCAGCGTTTGAAGATGGTCGCCGACATGCAGCTTATGCTCGGTAGCGTAGTAACTGTCCACCATCACGTCGTCAGGATGCTGGAATGGCCCGCCTTCCAGGAAATGGAATCCGCCGCTGAGCTTATTGAACTGCGCCGGGTCGATGCCCGTTACGTAGCTGAATCCCCCGGTGCCCTGCGTCAGGACACCGGTAACCGCGACGACGTGCGGCTCTTTCGCCACCGCCGACATGATGTTGGCCGACATGTTGGCGCTGAACGCGATTACGGAACTGCTCGGCGCGCGGACCATAATGTCGGCCCCCACGCTGCGGGCCCGGCGGGCTTGATCTTCAAGTATTCCGTTGCTAAGGCCAACCAGCGTTAGCACCATCGTCACCTGAATGCTGATCAAACCGACGATGAGCAGAGTGCGAAGAGGCCGGTGCTTCAGGTTCTCGACAACCAGTTTATTGGTCACCTATTTGTAGGATACGATCACGCGCTGCGGCGATGGAGCAAGCTCGCGCAGCTCGTTCCGCGAAAAACCGGCGCTGCGGAACATTCGATCGTATTCCGAGAAAGTGTAGGCATCTCCGCTGGCCGTCGCTCCCAGCATCATCAGGCTGAAGGTGGCATCCATGGCCGGCGAGACGCGATCCTCGTTGGGAATAAACTCCACTGTTACGGCGCGGCCTCCCGGAGCCATCGCCGCGTGCACCTTGCGCAGCAAGCCCTCGTTGGTCGCGACATCAAAATGGTGAAGGAAATTAGTGATCAGCACAAGGTCGTAGCCGCTCTCGAAGTCAACCTCGAATGCGCTTCCTGGGATCTGGCGAAAGCGGTCCGCCACACCGGCTTTCGTTGCGTTCTCCTCAGCGACGCTAAGCACGGAAGCCCAATCAACCGCGACAATTTCGGCGTTCGGATTGTTCTTAGCGATGGTGATCCCAAAAATGCCGTGCCCGGCCGCTATATCGAGCACTTTCCATTTCGCTCCATCCTTGGCGCCGATCAGATCTGCGATCAGTTGAGCCGGCATGGTCGTCAATGGTGCCATCGAGCGCGCGAACTCCACCCACACCGGATTCTCGGCGCTTTCCAACCCTTCTTGCCCCATTACCGTGCCACCCTTGCGCACGATAGCGGCTATGTCTTTGAACGCCTCGAGCCCCTCCACATTGCCGAGAAACCGGCTGATCGAGCCCACATACCCGGGCGAGTGCCGGTTGAGAAAGACAGCCGAGTCCGAAGTGAGCGAGTAATCATCCCCCCGTTTATTGAGGAAGCCAATAACGGTCAGATAATCGCACAGCACGCGCGTGCCTTTGACCGATGCCACAATTCGCTCTGCAATCATCCTGGCCGATGTGTTCCCTTCCGCGATGGCGGTGAACAGATCTAATTCAATGGCGGCGTGCAGCGCCCCGCTGCGCTGATAAGCATTCAATGTTTCAAAAATCAAGGCGGGCGACGGGGCGTAGGAAGCAGTAGTTGACATGTCGTTACTTGTAGGAGATGATCACGCGCTGCGGCGATGGAGCAAGTTGCAGCAGCTCGCTACGCGAGAAACCGGCATTCTGGAACATCCGTTCGCATGCGCCGACTGTGTATGCATCGCCTTCCGCGGTGAACGCCAGCGCGATCATTCCGAAGTTTGCGTCTCCAGGCGGCGAAACGCGGTCGTCGTTCGGAATGAAGCCCAACGTAATCGCGCCTCCGCCGGGCTTCAGCGCCGCGTGAACTTTTCGCATGAGGCTATCGATTGATTTGACATCCAGAAGCTGCAGGAAATTGGCGATCACGACAATGTCGTAGCCGCTTCCCAGATCCACTTCCAGGGCGTTGCCTGCAATCGTGGAAAAGCGGTCTGACACGTTCGCTTTCGCCGCGTTCTCGCGTGCCACTTCCAGCACCGGAGCCCAGTCCAGGGCGGTGATATGGGCTTTGGGGTCCTGTTTCGCGATCGAGATCCCGAACAATCCGTGACCAGCGGCAATATCGAGAACCTTCCATTTGTCAGGCCTGCTGCCGATGATTTTTTGAGCCAGCAGTGCCGCAGGCATGGCCAATACCGGCGCCATGGAACGGGCGAACTCGACCCAGATCGGATTCTCGGGACTCATGATTCCCTGATCGCTAAGCACCGTTCCACCTTTGCGCACCGCCGCCGCAATTCCGTCGGTAGCGCCCAACTGCCGCTCCATTTGGCCGAAGAATCCGGTCGCAGTTCCAAGATACGCCGGGGAATGGCGATTGAGAAACATCGCCGAATCGGGCAGGAGTGAGTAGTTGTCGCCTTGCTTCGCAAGGAAGCCAATGACCGTCAGAAAATCGCAGAGCACGCGCGTGCCTTTTTCAGAAGCTTGAATTCTAGCCGCGATGGTTTTAGCGGTCGTATTCCCGTCGGCGATTGCCGTGAAAAGGTCCAATTCGATCGCCGCGCGCAGAGCGCCGGTGCGTTGATAGGCATTCAGAGTCTCGAAAATCAACGCCGGTGTAGGCGGACGGGATGGGGAAGTAGATGACATCTCCTTTATGATAGCCGCCTGTCTGCCCAATAAGGCGGAATGAAACGCCTTCCGTTTGCATCTACCAGTCAGGATCAACAGGGGATTTGAGCGAACCAGATTTGAACAAACCAAGTGAGAAGTTACAAAACGCGCTGGATGAGGGCCGCACGCTTGATTGGCGCGCTCGTCCTGTGCATGCTGCATTCATCCTGCTGACGGGACCGGTCGCCTACCACCGCATCGTCGACCGCGGCGACGACCGGCCAGAGCTTCACTCATTCGTCCTGGCCATCATGAAGCCTACTCTGCCCTTGTTCGCTTTATCGATGGGCCTGACGCTCACATCGCGACCGAAAAGGTCGACGGCGTCACACTAGCGGCAACCTGCAGTGTTACCGGCACTCAGGCTCTGCTTGGATTTCAGTTTGTGACGATGGTGCTGGACGACTTCGATCGTCTCCCCGAATCATCGAGACAAGTGCATCTCATCAGTCTGCTCGCGACTGCGCTAAGCACCGTACTCCTGATGGCCCCGGCGGCCCACCAGCGCATTGTCGAACAGGGCGCGAAACTGAGACGTTCCACCGCCTGGCTGGCCGCTACAAGCGCCGCAGTCTTGCTCGCGGCCTCGTATGGGCTCTGGTTCGGCTATACACTTTACCTGAGATCCCAATCGTCACGTGACGAATAGCCCAACCGCCGCGACGCTCATCGCCCCGAACGTCGCCCATCCCAGCCAGCGCAGCAGGGGAGAATTGACATGCGGACCCATCACTTTCGAATCGCTGGTGAGAAGCACGGCCAACAGAATCAAGGGCGGCGCGAGGACGCCGTTGATCACGGCCGTCCAGAATAGCATCTGGACCACGTTGATCTTGAGATAATTCAGCGCCAGGCCTAGAATCATTGCCACCGCGATGATGCTGTAGAAGCGAGGGGCCTTGTGAGGCGGCTGATCCAACGTCGCGCGCCATAGGCTGGCCTCCGCCAGTGCGTAAGCGCAAGAGCCCACCAGCACCGGTACTCCGAGCATCCCGGTGCCGATGACCCCCAGCGCGAATAGCCAATATGCGCCGTTGCCTGCCAACGGCCGCAGTGCTTCGGCGGCTTGCCTGGCGGTGTCGATGTTCGTTATCCCATGGGCGTGCAGCGTCGCGGCTGTCGTCAGAATGATGAAGTACATAATGACGTTCGACAACAGCATCCCCGTCATCACATCGGTTTGAACACGCCCGAGTTTCTTCTTGCTGGGTTCTTTGTGGATAGAGCCCTCGCTCTTTTTCTCCTCCACCTCCTGGGCCGCTTGCCAGAACAATAGGTACGGAGAAATGGTGGTGCCAAGTATGGCGACCAGGACCGACATCGAGTCGCGTGTGAAGCTCACATGAGGTACCAGAGTTGCAGCCAGAACGGCGCTCCAGTCGGGCATGGCGAGAAATGCGGCGGCCACGTAAGCAAATAGCACCAGCGTCAGCCATTTGAATATTTTGGCTATTTGCTTGTAAGTGGTCCAGAAGAGCAACGCGACGATGACGACAGCATACAGTGGTGTCCAGACCAGCGGACTTATGCCGCTAATCATCGTTGTAACCTCGCCCATGCCACCCAGATCGGCTCCGACGTTAATGACATTCGCGATCACCAGCAGCGCGCAAGCGCCCCACAGCACAAACGCCGAATATCGGCGCCGCACGGCCCCCGCGAGACCTTGGCCTGTCACGACTCCCAGCCGCGCGCACATCAGTTGAACAGCCATCATCAGGGGAAACGAGATCAGGGCCGTCCACAGCGGCGTGTAGCCGAAGCGCGCGCCAGCCATGGAATAGGTAGAAATTCCAGAGGGGTCGTCATCGGCGGCGCCTGTAACCAGGCCCGGCCCGAGATTAGCGAAGAATTTGCGCACTACGATTTTTGAAGGGCTCACCGTAGTGAAACGACAAGCACGTCATTGGCCAGTGTCTAATCTCGGGGCCTCTGTCTGATAGAGTGAAAATCTGTATGCTTTCTTCCATCCGCACTCACCCGTCTTTTGCGATGGAAGTTGTTCCGAGCGGAAAAGCTCTGGGAGCCGAAATTCGAGGCGTCGATCTCCGGCAAATTGACGATCGCGGTTTCGCAGCCATCCACCAAGCCTGGCTGGATCACTCGGTGCTTCTAATCCGTGGCCAGCAACTCTCGGACGAAGATCTGATCGCCTTCAGCCGCCGCTTGGGCGATCTCGATTGGGCGCCCATCCAAGAAACCGGACGCCGCTTCGTAGAAGGCCATCCGGAAATCTACGTGGTCTCAAACGTAATTGAGAACGGATCGCCGATCGGCAGCCTGGGCGCGGGCGAAGCCACCTGGCACACCGACATGTCGTACCTGGAGCATCCGCCCAAAGCCAGCATGCTATATGCGCTCGAGGTTCCTCCTACCGGCGGCAACACGTATTTCTGTAGCATGTATCACGCTTATGAATCGCTGCCGGACGACCTGAAGCAGCGCGTCTCCGGTCTCAAACTGAAGCACGACGGCACTTATAATAGCGGCGGATATGTGCGGCAGGGTGCAACCGCGACCGACGATCCGCAAAAATCGCCCGGAGCTTACCATCCGCTGGTCTGCACCCATCCGGACACCGGCCGCCGGCTACTCTATCTGGGCCGACGCCGCAACGCCTACATCGCTGGGCTCCCGCTTCCCGAATCCGAAGCGCTGCTCGATGAGCTGTGGTCTTACGCGACGCGTGAAGAATTCGCATGGCACAACGTCTGGAAGCCGGGCGATCTCGTGCTGTGGGATAACCGCTGCACCATGCACCGGCGTGACCACTTCGATGAGAATTCGCGCCGCGTCATGCATCGCACCCAGGTGAAAGGCGAAGCGCCTCCCACTGCCTGACCGCATCCCACGCTGGCTCAGTCCACCGAGAGCAGTCCTCTTGTTGCTTTCGGCGATGTACTTCATCCTATTTGTCGACCGCGTGAACATCTCCACGGCGGCGCCACTCATCGCGGCGGATCTAAAGCTGGGAAATACCGAACTGGGGCTGGTGTTCTCCGCCTTCGCGTTTCCATACGCACTCTTCCAACTCATCGGCGGGTGGATTGGCGACCGGTTTGGCCCATGGCTGGTCTTAACTGCCTGCCTCGTCATCGTCGGACTCTCGACCGCGTTAACAGGCGCGGCGGGCGGTCTGGCGTCACTCTTTGCGATTCGTCTGGCCGTCGGATTCGGCGAAGGAGCTGCATTTCCCACTGCAACGCGAGCCATGGCAAGCTGGACTCCGGCGGGAAGTTGGGGTTTCGCACAAGGCATTGTGCACGCCGCCGCTCGAATCGGCAACGCAGTTACCCCACCGCTGGTTACCGCGCTGCTCGCGTTCGGATCCTGGCGTGCCGCCTTTGTGATTCTAGGTCTGGCGAGCCTGGTGTGGCCCGCCGTCTGGATGTGGTTTTTTCGGGATAACCCGCGCGAGCATCCTGCCATTACGGCCGAACAGCTTGCCACGCTTCCTACCGGCGCAATAGGCGGCGGTTCTCGCAGTGTGCCCTGGCTGCGGCTCGCCCGCCGCATGCTGCCGGTGAGCATCGTCGATTTCTGTTACGGCTGGACACTTTGGCTGTTTCTAAGCTGGATCCCGTCGTTCTTCTTCCAAAACTACCGGCTCAATTTGCAGGCCTCGGCATTGTTTTCCACCGGCGTGTTTCTTGCCGGAGTGGTGGGCGACACCCTGGGCGGCGTCGCCAGCGATGCTTTGCTTCGCAAGACCGGCAGCTTAGGCGCCGCGCGCCGCTACGTGATAGTCGCGGGCTTTCTGGGAGCGTTCGTTTTTCTTTTGCCGGTGGTTTTAATCCACGAAGTGAACGTAGCCGCGATCTGTCTTTCGCTCGCCTTCTTTTTCCTGGAGCTGATCGTCGGTCCGATCTGGTCCATCCCCATGGATATCGCGCCGCGCTATGCCGGCTCGGCCAGCGGCATGATGAACTTTGGCTTTGGGGTCGCGGGCATTATTTCCCCGTTCAGCTTCGGCTACCTGGTCGACCGAACCGGCGGCTGGGTGTTCCCCTTCGTCGCCTCGCTCGTGCTCTTACCGATCGGAGCCATGTTGGCCCTCCGCCTAAGGCCTGACAAACCTCTCCTCGCATTGGAGTAGAATCAACATCCATGCCCCTCCGAATTACACTCGTTTGCATACTTACCGGTCTCGGTCTAATGGCACAAACGCCCAGTGATGTGAAAGTGGACACGCCACAAGCGCGGGCTTTCATTGCTACGCTGCGGCCGCACCAGTCGAATCCCGCGCACGAGCATCCGATGAATCGTGTCCTGGTCTTTCTGGGCCCCGGTCGATTGACGCTGACCAGTCCGGCCGGAAAGGTCGAAAAGATCGCGTTCAAGGCCGGCGATGTGCGCTGGAGTCCGGCAGGTCCCGGTAATGTGAGCGAGAACACCACCGACCACCCCATCCAGATCGTCGAAATTGAGCTGAAGAACGCGCCGCCGCGCCCGCCCATGCCAACGACCAAGCTCGACCCCACCGTCGTCGATTCGAACCATTATAAAGTCGAACTCGAAAACGACCAGGTACGCGTCCTTCGCGTCCGCTACGGAGCGCATGAAGGCGGCCCCAAGCACGAGCACATCCTGAACCGCGTCGTTGTTAACGTCACCGACCAAGCCAATGGCAAGGCCGGCGAGGTGCACGTCTCCGGCGCCATGACCCACAGCGAAGAGAACTCGCTCGATCAGCCGGTGGAGCGGATCGCCGTCGAGCTGAAATGAGTCAGCCCGCCGCTCGACCGTAATCGCGACTATCCTGGAAATATCATGCAATATCAACAACTCGGCAACACTGGTGTCTTCGTTTCCCGCCTGTGCCTGGGCGCCATGACGTTCGGCGGCGGCGAGACGTCCATCTGGCAAACCATCGGCGCCCTCGGACAACAGGAGACCGACACGATCATCGGCCAGTCGCTGGAGGCTGGCATCAATTTCATCGACACCGCGAATGTCTATGGTGCCGGTGAGTCGGAGATTCAAGTCGGCCGGGCGCTGGGCGCGCGCCGTAACGATGTGGTGCTGGCCAGCAAGGTTTTCGCGCGCATGGGCCAGGGAGCGAATCAAGTCGGGCTTTCGCGGCTGAGCATAATGCAGGAAGCTGAAGCGAGTCTTAAGCGCCTGAATACCGACCACATTGATCTGTACCAGATTCACGGCTATGATCCGTTAACGCCGCTGGAAGAAACCTTGGGGGCGTTGACCGATCTGGTGCGGCAAGGTAAAGTCCGTTACATCGGCTGCTCCAATCTGGCGGCCTGGCAGATCATGAAGGCGCAGGGGATTTCAGCGAAAGAGCACCTGGAGAAATTCATCACGCTACAGGCTTATTATTCGATCGCCGGTCGTGATATCGAGCGCGAAATCACTCCCATGCTCGAAGACCAAAAAATCGGTCTGCTGACCTGGAGCCCGCTGGCCGGTGGTCTGCTGTCCGGGAAGGTCACGCGCGCCAATGCGCCAGATGGAGATGCACGGCGCAGCAAGTTCCCCTTCCCGCCGGTCAACTTCGAGCGTGCCTATGACATCATCGACGTGATGCAAGAAGTTGCCAAGCGTCGAGGTGCCACGGTCGCGCAGGTCGCCCTCGCGTGGCAATTGCACAAACCGTTCGTCACCAGCGTCATCATCGGAGCCAAAAAGATCAGCCAACTGAAGGACAATCTGGGAGCCGCCGATTTGAAGCTTGACGCCGAGGACATGAAGCAATTGGACGAGGTCAGCAAATTAACGCCGGAATATCCAGGCTGGATGTTTGTCTTGCAAGGCAGCGACCGTCGGCCTGGGCAGGTGCGCGATTGGTCGCGACTGGCGCAAGTGGCGACGAAGTAACCGCGCACCGCCGACGCGGACCGAACAATGGTCTGCCATATACTGGTTTCTAGAGCAGAGATATGCAGTTGAACACCCAGGAAGCTACGCTCGTAGAAGCTTTTCGGCGCCTTCCACCCAATACCGCGGAGGAGCTTTCATTACTCGTGCAGCGGCTGGCTGCGCTCGCCCTAAATTCTCCAATCGATTTTTCGGATTCGTGGTCCGAGGACGATCTGCGTGAGTTTACGGCGCACTCTCTTAGGCGCTTCGAAACGGAAGAAGATTCACATTGAGAGCTGGGGATGTGGTCGTCGGCCTGCTGACGGGCGCCATCGAATCAAAGGTTCGACCAACTGTGGTGATTGCTAGCGAAATCTACCTTCGTGAGCGGCCAGATGTGCTGGTCGGCATTTTGACGACGAAGATCCCCCTGCCGCTCGGCTCCACTGACTATGTTCTGCAGGATTGGTCAGCCGCCGGTCTCCGCTCCGAGTCCTGCTTCCGAGCATTTGTACTGACTATTCACCGTTCAGAGTTGACTGGGATCGGTCATCTGAGTGAACACGATTGGACGAACGTACGGACGCGGGTTCGTCAGGCGTTCGATGTATAAAGCGACACCGTTGGCGCCTATAATAAACCAATGCAGCGCGCCAGCCGCTTCCTCCTCGCGTGCGTCCTCGCCCTCCCGCTCATGGCCGCCGATCTCGCACCCACCGGCACTCTGCGGGCCGCCTTCCTGCGCACCAACCCTGTCCAAGGCAGGATCGATCCGCAGACAAAATCAGTCACCGGCCCCGTCGCGGATCTCGTGCAGGAACTCGCCCGCCGTCTCGGCGTTCCATACGCCATCATCCCCGCCGCCGACGCCCGCGACGTCATTGACGCCTTGAACGCCCACACCGCCGATATCGGCTTTCTAGCCTACGACGCCCCCCGCGCCGCCGAGGTCGACTTCTCGCGGCCTTACGCTCTAATGCAAAACACTTTCCTCGTGCGGGCTGATTCTCCCATCCGAAAATCCGCTGACGCCGACAAAGCCGGGTTGCGCGTCGGAGCCGCACAAGGCCAATCGCAAGCGGTCTACCTGAAGGACAACTTGCAGAACGCACAGGTCCAGATCCTGCCCGCCATGCCCTTTCCTGAAGAACTGCAAAAGATGCTCGTCGCCGGTGACCTCGATGCCTTCGGCGCAAATCGTCAGCGTCTTGTGGAGGTGGCCTCGGCACACGCCAATCTGCGTGTTCTGCCGGACAATTTCTCCGCCGCCGAGCAATCCATCGTCATCACCAAGGGCGACCGCTCGCGCTTGGATGTGCTTAATCGATTTATCGCCGACGCCTGCGCCTCCGGCTTAGTCAAGACCTCGCTCGCTCGCGCCAAGCTTATCGGAGTCGATGTCGCGCCGTCGGGCATCAGGTGATTATGAGAGATTTGCTCACGGACGCCAGCACCAGAGCTGTGCGCTATATGTCCGGCATCGGAAACCGCCGGATCACCCCGCATCCGGAAGACATCGCGCGTCTCAGCGCGCTCGGCGGCGAGATGCCCGAAGAGCCCTGCGACCCCCAGACTGTGCTCGCGCTACTCGACGATGTTGGCTCGCCGGCGACCGTTGCATCCACCGGCGGCCGCTATTTTGGCTTCGTGACCGGTGCGACCTTGCCGGCCACTCTCGCCGTCAATTGGATCGCCGGAGCGTGGGATCAGAACGCCGCCATGCGAGTGATGTCACCCGTGGCAGCGGCTCTGGAGGACATCACGCTCGGCTGGCTCCGCGAAGCACTCGCCTTGCCGCCCTCCACCGGTGTTGGATTCGTTACCGGCGCCACCATGGCCAACTTCACCTGCCTCGCGGCGGCCCGTCATATGCTCCTGGAACGAGCCGGATGGAACGTCGAAGAGAATGGCCTCTTCGGTGCACCGCCGCTAACGGTCGTGGTGAGCGACGAGGTCCATGTCTCGGTATTGAAGGCTCTCGCTATGTTGGGGCTCGGCCGGACGCGCGTGACGCGGCTCGCCACCGATGAACAAGGCCGCATCAAATCCGATTCCCTTCCCGGGTTCGACGATCGCACCATCGTCTGCATCCAAGCCGGCAACGTCAACACTGGCGCGTTCGATCCGGCGGCCCAGATCTGTTCGCAGGCCCATCGGCACGGCGCTTGGGTGCATGTGGACGGCGCGTTTGGCTTGTGGGCCGCCGCTGCCCCTCGCCGCGCGCATCTGATGGCGGGCTTTGCCGATGCCGACTCCTGGGCTACCGATTGCCACAAATGGCTCAATGTCCCCTACGATTCCGGCTTGGCTTTCGTCCGCGACCCGCAACATCTTCGTTCGGCAATGACCGTGAGCGCTGCTTACCTCCAGGCGTCGGATAGCCGTGAGCCTTATCAATACACGCCCGAGGCTTCGCGCCGGGCCCGTGCGATCGAGATCTGGGCGGCGTTGCGATCGCTCGGACGCCGCGGCCTAGCCGACATGGTCGAGCGAAATTGCCGCTTGGCCACGCGCTTCGCCGGCCAACTACGAACGGCCGGCTATTCGATCTTGAACGACGTGGTTCTCAACCAGGTCTTGGTCTCCTTCGGCGATGCCGCTATCACCAGGCGCGTGATTTCAGAGCTGCAGAATGAAGGTACCTGTTGGTGCGGTGGAACGGAGTGGCACGGCCAAACGGCCATGCGCATCAGCGTATCCGGCTGGGCGACAACCGAAGAGGATGTCGATCAAAGCGTAGCAGCGGTCTTGCGGGTTGCTTCGGCTACGCAAGCCGGCGCCAGGTGAGCCAGGCGGCGAGTAGGAGTACGGATCCGGACACAATCGCAATAGTAGAGAGGTTCCGCAGCTCCTCACCCAATGAGATTCCGACCAACTCCCAACAATAATCAGGTCTCCAGGCGGCAAAGGTTCGGTTCCATTTTAGGCTACGCTAATCGTCAGTTTAGTTCCTGGAGCAGCATTGAATTTAGGAGTGCTCATCGAGCAGTCTGATGAATGGCCATAAGGCGCATTAGCGGGATGAGTCGGGATTCGATCTCCATCGCCTATAACAGTGATGGTTAAGGGCAACTTCGGAAGACAATAACAAAACGATTTGACTGGCGATACCGCTGCGATAAGAAAGTCCGGCGCGCCCCACTTTCGCCTGATCCGAGCCCACTCCTGCGTGTCTGGAATACCAGCGAAACAGAGTGAATCTGTTGCGGCAATGCGATCCAACTTTACATCGGCCAGATTAGCGAGAGCCACGGCGGCATCTGCTCGACTCAGGTGCTGCGTTCGAGTGAACGCTAGGAAACATCCGGAAGTCAAAATAGGTTTAAGCGTTTGACGTACCATGAGGAAGGGTTCGGTGTGGAGCATCAATTCCGACAGATGAGTGGATGGGCTATCGCCGTTTGCTCGCTCCTGTTGCTCTTGAGCACTCACCAGCACGCCGGCGTCTTGCTCATTGGCCGATCACTATCGTTCGTCCCTCCGGTTATTGGAGGCGATGGCGGAGTGATCGTCTTCGGCTCTGCCTACATGACGGACAATACTCTGGTTCCTGCCACGAATCTCTACGCTTACGTCAGCGGGCTGGGGGCGCCACCGGGTCTGCGGCAACTCACGCACTTCGCCGGGAGCACGTCTCCGTTGGGGGCTACTGCTGTGGCTGCGGTCTTCTCAGTGGATCGCACGTACATCGCCTACACTGCTTTGCCAAAGGGCCCCGGCGGTCCCGAGGAGGTGCACGTTTTCATGGCCCCCTCTACCGATCGCACGCTGGTCACCGACACGCAAGGATGCATCCAGCCGCTCGCGTGTCCCAACTGTTTCTTCTCCTGCCTGAACACACCTCACCTGTCGCCGGACGGTAGCACGGTGCTCTATGCGGCCGCGCGTTCACAACCGTTCTACACTGTGAAGGCCGATGGCAGCGGACTGATGCGCCTCCCGGTCTCAAGCGGATCGCTGGCTCCAGCGCCGCAGCGCGTCATCACGCGCGATGGCTTGGTCGTCTTCACCAGCTCGGCGCCATCCGGCCCGACCTTCGCCGCAAGCCCCACGCAGATCTATGTAGTGAATCTGGATGGGACGGGGCTTCGCCAGGTGACACACTTCGTTCCCTTAACAGTCTTCGCCTCCAACGCCATCATAAGTGCGGATGGCTCGACCATTGCCTTTGAGAGCAACCTCGATCCAACAACCGGCGGCGATGGCACCATTGAACGCATCTGGACGATTAACGGCGATGGTACCGGCCTACGTACATTGAGCACCGGGACGACTGATGCAACCAGCCCTTCGCTTTCCGCGGATGGTTCGATGGTCGCGTTCGTCCAAGACGGCCAGATCTTCGTGGCTTCAACACATGGCCAAGCTGTGCCGGCCGTGGTCACGCGGTTTACGGTCTCGGCGGCAGCGAACCCGGCGCTCAGCGATAACGGCTCACTAGTGGCATTTACAGTGAGCCCGCCAAACGGTGGAGCGGCTGCCATCTATGCGGCAGCGACCGACGGAAGAACAGGGGGCCCGGTCTACGCACCGCGCACGTTGAACGTCAACGGCGTGGGCGGCGCAGCGGGCGGTGCAGCTCCTGCTGCCGGATCGCTGATCAGTGTCTACGGTACCAATCTCGGCGGCGAAGGCATCGTCACTGCGGGCGCTTTCCCGCTGCCCTTGATGCTCGCCGGGCTGTCACTGTTGGTCAACGGTCAGCCCGTGCCGTTGCTGGCGGTGACGCCATGGCAGGTGAACGCGCAACTGCCGCCGGACCTCACGCCCGGCACGGTCAACTTCCAATTGAGTCTTGCAGACGGTGTCGCGACGCCTGTGGTGACGGCGGAAGTGAAGATTGTAGCGCCGGCTGTGTTCGCTTATCCGGCACGAGTCACGCCAGGAAGCGGCGTCTACATGCAAGCTGCCGCATTCCACGCGGGTACAGCGATCCCGGTCGATGCCTCGTATCCAGCGGTGGCAGGAGAGGCGATCGAGATTTACGGAACCGGCCTCGGCCCTACTGACCCGCAGGTCCCCGCAGGTGAACCCTCACCTGGTTCGCCACCGGCTCGGACGCTAACCCAGCCGGAAGTGATCGTCGGCGGCCGCTCCGCCACGGTCCTTTTTTCTGGACTGGCGCCCGGTTTGGCGGGTGTGTATCAGGTGAACGCGGTGGTCCCAGACGGTCTCAAACCAGGATTGCAGGGGTTGACTTGGCACATCGCCGATAGCGTGTCATCGAATGCATCGATCGCAGTGAAGTAGTCGAAATTCAGCGCGGCTGCCTAACGTAATCCCTGTAGTTGAGCAGGTACAGGTTTTTTTCCAAGTCCGCCTTTTCATCCCGAGCTCGGTGCGGGTCTTCGGAGTGCTTTAAGAGACCGGCTTTGGCGCGCGCTCCAAGAATACGCGTGGGAATCTCCCATAAGAAGCCCAAGCGCGCTCGACACGAAAGCCGCTTTTCGCTTTATGTGAGGAGGCACCAGTAGATTCTAGCCCGCCGCCTTACGGCAGCAGCTCAGGACCCGCAAACACCACTCGGCGCCAGGTGAGCCAGTCTTCGCCGCAGCGTCTCGTACGCCCGGAATAGCAGCGACTTCAGCGCGGGAATGGAGCAGCCCAGCACTTTGGCGATCTGCGTATAATCCATGCCCTCATATTTGTGCATTAGCACCGCTGCGAGCTGCTTAGGCGGCAGCGTCTCAATCGCGGCCCGGATTTCTTCAGCACGCTGGCCGCGCATCATAAGCTCGTCTGCACGCGGTTCCCAATCGGAGAGCTGCAGCTTGCGAGCACCGTGAACTTCCCGGTCCAGCCGCACAAATCCGGCTTCGCGCCGCGTGTCCCTCCGCCAGTTCAGCGCGATGTTCATGGTGATGCGGAACAGCCAGGTCGTAAACTTCGCTTCCGGCCGGTACTTGCTTCGGGAGCGGTAAACACGGATGAAGACGTCTTGCGCCAACTCTTCGGCAATGGCGTGGTTGCGCACCAGGCGATGGAGGTGGTTCACCACCGAAACGCGATGCCGTTCCAGCAGCAGGCTGAAGCTCGGGGCGTCCCCTTCGGAAACTCTGAGCATCAACGCGGTATCTGGATCGAGCGCGAACTCCGTCGCCATGTAACAATTCAACGCGCGCGGGCCCAGCCGCGTTACGTCCGGGCTTGTAAAGTAAAGTAAAGAGGCAGCTACGGCCAGCCTAATCGCGGTGTTCCTGGTGCTCAGGAAAGACCGCGTAGCCAGGTGGCGGAGGATAGAGATCGTGAAGTACGCTCAGCCGTTTGCGCAGATACCGGCTAGGCAACTGCCGCGGACCGGTCTCCACGTCGATGTCGCAGCAAATCCCGTGCAGGTATAGGGTCAGCGTATCGATAAACGACTGCCGCGCGTAATCCCGGAAGACTTTGGTCTCCTTGCGGGCGTTGGTCTCGCGTCGCAAGAGGGCCTGCTTCATGTGCCAGCTCTCCTCATCCACTTCGCCGTGCACGCGCGCGTTCAACTCTTCACGTAGCAGACCACAAAATCGGGTTTGCGATTCATCGGACCAAAGATCGCCTGCCAGAGTCGCCAGAACGTGAAAGAAGCGGTAGTGATACTCGGAAACTTCCTGATCTTTGAGGGCAAAAACCAGCACTTCCTCGCCATCGAACCGTACCTGCGTGGCCCACGATAAGCGATTCTCCGGCGGCTTCTCAGTGCACACGAACTCGTCGCGGTGAACTGCTCCCTTTTCCTTGCCATCCACACGCTCGAGATATGGCACCAGCATGATGGACACTTTCGGCAAGAGCGCGGAAATGGCGGGAGGCAGCGCGGCGATCGGCTCCTCCAGGTATTCTTTGAGATCCTCTTCGCTTAACGGGACTGTCGCGCAGAAATATGAAAACGTGTTGCTGAGCGGAATCATCTCACTACGGAAACGTTCCGCGAACTGGCCAACACTCACTTTGGAAGGATCAGGTTGGGCGGCCATTCTGGTGGGTATTCAAATTTATTTTAACATCGATCATGCCCGGACAACCCGGAACCTTGGAGTTAGACTGAATTATAGTGGGTGCAAGAGTACTAATCTCGGCCGGAGAGGCATCGGGCGACCTGTACGCAGCCGGCCTGGTGGAAGCGCTACGCCGCCGTAATCCGGACCTGGAGTTCTTTGGCTGCGCGGGACCTCGAATGCAGCGCGCGGGCGTCCGCGCCGTTGTCGACGCCGCGAGCATCTCCGTGGTGGGGCTGGTCGAGGTAGTCACCCATATTCCGCGCATCTGGCGCGAGTATCGCAAGCTGCTTCGAGCGGCCGCCGAGCAGCGTCCCGACATCGCCATCCTGACCGATAGCCCCGATTTCCACCTTCGCTTGGCCCGGCGCCTGAAAAAGCTACAAATCCCCGTGATTTGGCTGATCGCACCCCAGGTCTGGGCTTGGCGAAAAGGGCGGCTGCCGATGATGCGGCGTACCATTGACCAACTGCTCTGCATCTTCCCGTTCGAGCTGGAGTTCTTTCTTTCCAACGGGATGGATGCCGTTTATCTCGGCCATCCGCTGACCCGGATGGTAAAGCCGTCGGCCAGCCGGCCGGAGTTAAGAAGGCGTTACGGCATTCCGGATGGGGTTCCTTTGATCGCCTTGCTTCCCGGCAGCCGAAAGGGAGAAGTGGCCCGCCATTTGCCGATCCTGCTCGAGACTGTCGACCGCATCGCTCGGGCCAGTCACGAACCTGCTCCTAAGTTCATCTTGGCAGTACCACCTCAGTTAAATTTGACGGAACGCATTTCCGGATCGTCCATCCAACTACAAGAAGGGCAAACCTGGGACGTCCTCGCCTGCTCGGATTTAGCGCTCGCCGCCAGTGGCACGGTGACGATCGAGGCCAGCCTATTGGGAACCCCCATGATCACCTTCTATCGCGTCAACAATCTAAGCTGGTATATAGGCAGGGGGCTCGTCAAAGTGCCATTTTTTTCCATGGTGAACCTGGTGGCGGGGCGTCGGATCGTGCCGGAATTCATTCAGAACGAGATGACCGCGGCCCGTTTGGCGGACGAGGCGCTGCGGTTGTTAGGCGACGAAGCCGCGCGGCAGGAAATGCGTAGGGAATTGGCTCTGGTTGTGCAGAAGCTTTCAGGACCCGACGATCCGATGGAAGTGGCCGCGTCGGTGGTGGAGAAGCATTTGAAAGAGGAAATGGTTCATGCGTAAGATACTTCTGGCGATCCTGGCAACGGCCTCGCTGCTGGTGGCGCAGGAAAAGGGTGGCAAGCGCGCGCGCATCGACGTAGAAAACTACGTTATTGACGCCGACATCAATCCACATACGCAAGCACTCACGGCTAACGTTAAGGTCCGCTTTATTCCGCTGGACAACGACGTCTCCTCAGTATCGTTCGAACTGAACAATGCGCTAAATGTTTCGCGAGTCATCGACGACTCGGGCCGGCAGATCACGGCCTCCCGCTCCACGCAGGATTTCACCGTCCAACTGACCTTCCCCACTCCGTTGTCGAAGGGGAAAGCAACCACGCTGACCTTTAGCTACGATGGCCGGCTCACGGGCCAGGAAGAATCGCCGATTTACGGCATCAAATTCGCTGACATTCAGAACGATTTCGCGTACCTGATGTACCCGGCGCGCTGGTTCCCGATCAACGACTATACGATCGATCGCTATACCGCCGACCTGCACATCACTGTTCCATCCGGTTTCAAGGTGGTCGCTAGTGGGCTGGAAAGCTCGAAGCCGGCGGCTGCCGGCAAAGCCACTTACGGTTTTCAGTACACCAAGCCGTCCTTCCCAGGAAGCATCGCTATCGTCCAAGGCGATCCGGTGCGCGTCAGCTCGCAAGGCGTGACGACTTCGATTTATTTCCGCCAGAGGCAATCGATGGCGAATGCCTACGGAGAAGAGGCCGGGAAGGTGATGACTTTTCTCAGTGGTCTGTACGGCCTGGCCCCGCAAGCTAATATGACCCTGGTAGAGACCGAGGATGGGACGCCCAACGGCTTCTCCGCACCGGGAATTATCTTCCTTTCCCCGCGTGGAATCGGCAGCCAGGTGGCATCTCGCTTGCTAGTGAACCAGATGGCGCGGCAGTGGTGGGAGACGCTGGTGTCACCTATCAATCGCGATCATATGTGGCTCGAAAATGGCAATGCGCGCTACGCGGAACTCCTCTGGGAAGAACACTCCAATGGTCCGGGAGCGCTCGATCAATCGATGCATGACACCTACGTGGAAGCGCTGACGGTGGACAATCCGCCGCTAATCCAAGCTGGCCGCCTCGAAGATTATTCCCCCGAATACTGGGCATCCACCGCCGGTAAGGGCGCGGCGATTCTGAATATGCTGCGCAGCGTGATGGGAAATGACGGATTCACAAAGCTGCTGAATAAGTTTCCTGAACAGCACGCCTGGCAGTCGGTTAGCACAGCCGATTTCCGCAAGGTGGCGGAGGAAATCTACGGTCAGAGTCTGCAGTACTTCTTCCTGCAATGGATCGAATCCAGCGGCGCGCCGGAGTTCAAGCTCGAATACACCGTGTTCCGCACGCAAAAGGGTTTCCGCGTGATGGGCAAGATCTCGCAGGATCTGGATACCTTCCACATGCCAGTGGATCTCAAGATCGAAACCGAAGGCAATCCCGAGACCAAGCGGATCGACGTGGTGGGCACTTCTTCGGAATTTACGGTGGATACCTTCGGCAAGCCGAAACAGGTGACCATCGATCCAAACGGCGCGGTGCTGCGCTGGAGTCCGCCCATGCGCGTGGCAGTCGCGATTAAGCGCGGCGAGCAGTTCGCCGAGATCGGCGAGTTTGGCGATGCGCTGAAAGAGTACCAGAAGGCGCTGGAGGTGAGTCATGGCAGCTCGCTGGCGCATTATCGCGTGGCGGAGATCTTTTTCCTCCAGAATAACTATCAATCCGCGGCCAACGAATTCCGCGAAGCGCTGAGCGGCGACACCGATCCCAAGTGGACAGAAGTGTGGGCGCACATCAAACTCGGCAATATCTTCGATATTTCTGGCCAGCGCGATCGCGCGGTGAACGAATACAACCTCGCTATCCGCACGCGCGACAACACGCAAGGCGCGCAGGAAGAAGCAGCCAAGTATTTGAAGGCGCCCTATGAGCGGAAACGCAGCAACGTCTAAGTCTGGCGCAAGCTTCAGCCAGGGGACGCTAATTTTGGCGTAATTAGCCACTTCAGCGCGCCATGCGGCTCGGCGCCGAAACGATCCACTTCCACGCACGCCAGCGCACCCTTCTTAAAGTCCACTCGAAGGTCCGGGCAGCCCAGCAAATACGCGGTCAGGCTGCTGAACAGTGGCTCATGACCGGCCAGCAGGATGGCCCCCTCATCCTTGTGGACTCGAATCTCCTCCCAGGCCATGCCGGGATGCGCGCCCGGCTCGAGGGCCTTGGTGCGCAGCAGGTCACCTTTGTAATCCAGCACTTCGGCTGCCAATTGAGCGGTCTGGACGGCGCGCTTCAATGGACTGGTAAGAATCAACGCTGGCGCAACGCCGGCGTCGCGCGCAACACGTAAAACATTACGCAGCTTTCTCTTGCCTTCCGAAGTCAGCGCGCGTTCGGAATCGGCTTGGCCTGCCTCGGGATCTTCCGCGATTCCGTGCCGGAGAATGTAAATCTGCATTCTTGGTAGCCTACAGGTTTGAAACCTTATTTCGATCGCGCCGCATTTTATCTCACCTGCGGCTCTCTCGTTTCCATTTTATTCTCGATTGCCGTCTCGCAGATCCTCCTCGGTCTGGGGCTGGCCGCCTTGCTGCTGTCGTCCGAGCGGATGCGGCTTCCGCCCATCAAGCTGCCGCTGCTGCTCTTCATGGCCGGCACGATTTTGTCTTTGCTGTTCTCCGGCCACATGAGCGAGGGCACACCTCAGATCCGCAAGTTTCTCGTCTTTACAATCTTGCTGCTGGTCTACAGCACGTTTCGCACCGTGGCCGAGATCCGCGGGGTCGTGCTCGCATGGGCTGGCGTCGCCACGCTCTCGGCCGTGCGCAGTCTTTTCCAGTTCTGGCAGAAGTTTCAGGATGCGCAAGCGGCGCACCAGCACTTCTACGACTTCTACGTTGGCGAACGAATCACCGGGTTCATGAGCCACTGGATGACGTTCGGCGGCGAAGAGATGATCGTGCTGCTGTTGCTCGCCTCGTATCTGTTCTTCTCGACTGAGCAGCGCTGGAAGGCGGCGGGATGGTTCTGTGCGGCTATACTCGCCATTTCGATGGTGCTAGGATTCACGCGCAGCATTTTCCTGCTGGGATTTCCGGTTGGTTTGCTCTACCTGCTCTGGTTCTGGCACAGGTGGCTGGTGGCGGCCGCGCCTGTGGTGGCGGTCATCGGATTTCTGGTGGCGCCGGCTGCCCTCAAAGAGCGCGTGACGTCGATCGTCCAGCCGCACGGCCAAATGGATTCCAACGAGCATCGCAACATCACGCGGCGAACCGGAGTAGCTATCATTCGCGCTCATCCATTTCTCGGGTTAGGACCAGAGCAAGTGAAATACCAATTCGAGCGTTGGGTTCCACCGGACATTCCCAGGCCTCTGCCTGAAGGTTGGTACGGGCATTTGCACAATATCTATCTTCAGTATGCGGCCGAGCGCGGCGTTCCGACCATGTTGTTCATGATGTGGATGATCGCGAAGATTCTCTGGGATTTCTTAACCACGCTGCTGAAGTCGCCGCCCAGCGCCGAGGCGCGCTTCGTGCTGCATGGTGCAATCGCCGCGATCCTGGCGATTCTGGCGGAAGGATTGCTGGAGTACAACCTGGGCGACAGCGAAGTGCTGACGCTGTTTCTGGCGGTAGTCGGATTCGGGTACATCGCGAAGGAGACGGTGAAAGTTGGGGTCTGAGAACTCGGCGATTGCAGGCTTGGAAGTGCTCCTGGTCGGCGGAGCGGGCGGCTTGGGATCGGCGACGGCAGAGTTGCTCGAAGCCGACGGCGCGCGCGTGGTGATCAGCTCGCGCCATCGCGGACTGCGCGCCGATATCACGAAAGCAGCGGATCGGAAGTGGCTGCTCGATGCCGTTCCGAAGCTGTACGGTCTGGTCGTCTTCGCCGGGACGCCGGCGCGCGGAGAGGGCGAGGATGTGATGCGGCAATCGCACGAGGTGAACTACGAAGGTCCGATTCTGCTGGCGCGCGAAACGGCCGAGCGGATGAAAGCCGCCGGAACTGCTGGCGCGATCGTCCTGTTTTCGACCATGCAGGCGATCGCGCTATTTCCGGGCTCGACCGCGTACGCCGGCGAGAAAGCCGCCCTGCTGCATTCGGCTCGCATACTGGCCAAGGAATGCCGCGGGGCGTCGAATATTCGCGTCAACGTGATCGCGCCGGGCGTGATGGCCGCAGGCATGGCGGAAGCGAGCATCGCCTCGGGGAAATACGAACGCTATCTCGCCGACGGCGTGATTCCTCGCTACGGCAAGGCGGCCGATGTGGCGCGCGCGGTGCGATTTTTTCTCGAGCCAGATAATTACGTCACCGGACAGGTGCTGTCGGTGGACGGTGGAATCACTTTATAGGCTTGTATGCGATGCAGTCGATCTCGACTTTCATCTTGCGCTCATGAAATTGCGCTTCCACCGTGGTGCGCGCGGGACGATGGCCGCCGAAAAACTCCGCATAGACTTCGTTCATCGCATCGAACTCCTGGGCATTCGATAAAAACACCGAACACTTGACGACATCTTTGGGAGTGGCGCCGGCCAGCTCGAGAACACGGCGAATGTTTTCGAGCGTGATGCGAACCTCATGGCGAATGTCGCCGAAGGAGTATTGATTCGTGGCAGGATCGGTCGGGCCCTGGCCGGAGACAAAAATAAAATCGCCGGCTCGCACGAACGGCGAATAGGGTCCTTTCGGTTTCGGAATCATTGCATGGGGCCGTGGTGGTGTTCAGTCTTCTTCTTGCGGCTGCGGCGCGGCGGCCGGTCGGCGCTGTTACCCGATCCCGCACCGACTTTGCGCGATCGCCGGATGGGCTTCGGCTTAACGGGCGGAGGATTAGGCTCCAGCAAAGAAGGCTGGCCTTCCACAATGGGCTGCTTTTCTTCCTCTTCCTCTTCTTCGGCGTGATGCTCAGGAGGCGCTTCGGGGACGGCCGGAGGATAAAACTCTGCGCCGAGATAAACCATCAGGCCTTTCTCTTCGTCCGGTACGACGCGCACAACCAACTTGTCCTGAGCGTAATTCAGGAACTCGGAGAATTCCTGGAATCCGTAGGTCGCCAGGTCGGAGGTAGGAACCTCGGATTGAAACCAGGCAGCCAGATCGTCGGCGGTTGCGCCGTTCTCCATCTCCAGGCGATGCGTTTCCAGCACGTCGCGCAAGGGCGGAAGAGCCTCTTCCGGTTTGGGAGTGGGCCGCTCCGGCTGTGTGGAAGTTTTGCGTTCGATGATATAGCGGCCGCCTTGGCCGCTCACGTTGACGTAGTCGGCTTTTTTCAGCTTTTCGACAAAATCGGAGAAGCTGTTTGCGCCATAAGCTTTTTCCGTGAAGGCCGAATCGAGCTGCAGCATGGTGGATTTGAGCAAGCCGAGCTGCGGCTGCACCGCGCGGCGCTCGAGCACCTGGAGGGCGCGTTCGACCAGCGGCATGGCCTGGCCGAGATCGAGCGGCGCTGGACGCACGCGATGACCGCCTTGTTGGCGATCGCGAGGAGGCTGGCTTCCCTGGCCTATCTGTTGTTGTGGGCGGGGCTGGCGGTCACGGGGCTCATGCCGATCGGAATCGGTGGACAACAGCGATTCGTAGCTCACAAACTCGTGACAGTTTTGTTGGAGGATGGTGCTGGTGAAGGCCTTGCCGCCGACGACGAAAACGGTCTTGCCGTATTCCTTGAGCTTGTTGACCAGCGGGATGAAATCGCTGTCACCGCTAACGATGGCGAAGGCGTTCACGTGCGGATGAGTGAAGGCCATTTCGAGCGCGTCGAGAGCCAGGTTGATATCGCCGCCGTTCTTATCGCCGCGAGGTGAAGGCAGGCGCTGCACCATCTGGACGGCGTTCTCGGCCATCGACCGGGCGGCGCCTTCCTGGCGTCCCCAGTTGGCATATGCGAATTTGGCGACCAGGTCGCCACGCTCCTTGAGCGCATCGAGCGGGAGCGATACGTCGAACTCCCGCCTTAAAGTAGATTTCACGCCGATCTCGATATTGTCGTAATCGACGAATACGGCGATGTTCAGTTTTTCTTGCATTGGATCTTTCTTGTTAATTAATTTCACAGGCCACAGCCTGTCTGCCACAGAATGCCTGGGCTACAGCTTCACGCGGTCTGCTTTACCGAAGACCGGATGAAGTCTACAATCTCTTCGAGCGAGGCTCCGGGCTGGAATACAGCCGCGACACCCAGCTTCTTGAGCTCGGCGGCGTCCTCGTCTGGAATTATACCTCCGACCATGACCAGGACGTCGTCCATGCCCTTTTCGCGTAACAGTTCCATCACACGGGGCACAATCGCGTTATGGGCGCCGGAGAGGATCGACAGTCCGATGACCTGGACGTCCTCCTGCAGCGCGGCGTTAACGATCATTTCCGGGGTTTGGCGAAGGCCGGTGTAGATGACCTCCATACCAGCGTCGCGGAGAGCACGAGCGATTACTTTCGCTCCCCGGTCGTGGCCGTCCAAACCGGGTTTGGCGACCAGCACCCGGATACGATCCATATGAATTCATTCTAACAGCAGGAGTCAGGAGGCAGGAGTCAGAAGACAGGAGACGGAAGGCAGAAAGCAAAGCAGAAGGCAGCTACAGCACGCTGGTTTCGGTGTAGGAGCCGAAGACGGAGCGGAAAGCGTCGCAGATCTCGCCCACCGTAGCGTAGGCGCGCACGGCATCCAAGATATAGGGCATCGTGTTTTCCTTGCCCTCGGCCACGCGCTTGAGTGCAGCGAGCGTCCTGTGGACGGTTTGGTTGTCGCGCTCGGCCTTGAGCTTGGCTAGTTTTGCGAGCTGATGACCTTGCGACGACTCATCGATCTGCAGAAGCTCGATCGGATCCTCATTTTGTTCGACGAATGCGTTGACTCCAACGATCTTCTGCTCACCGGTTTCGATGGTGTGCTGATATTCGTAACTGGCGTTGGCGATCTCGGTCTGCGGGAAACCTCGCTCGATGGCCGGGATCATGCCGCCCATTTCATCGATGCGGCGGATGTAATCCTTGGCCCGCTTTTCCACTTCGGCCGTTAGGCTTTCGATAAAGTAGCTGCCGCCGAGCGGATCGGGCGCATCGGGCACGCCGCTTTCGTAGGCCATCACCTGCTGGGTGCGCAGGGCGATGGTAACGGCATGCTCGCTTGGGAGCGCGTAAGCTTCGTCGAGCGAATTAGTATGCAGCGACTGCGTGCCGCCGAGCACAGCCGCGAGCGCCTGCAGCGTAGTTCGCACGATGTTGTTGTAAGGCTGCTGCCAGGTGAGCGAGCATCCAGCGGTTTGGGCGTGGGTGCGGAGCTTCCAGCTTTTCTCGTCTTTAGCGTGATACCGGTCGCGCATGGTTTCGGCCCAGATCTTGCGTGCGGCGCGGAACTTCGCGATCTCCTCAAAGAAATCGTTGTGCGAGTTGAAGAAGAAGCTGAGGCGCGGAGCAAAGCTGTCGACGGGAAGGCCGCGCTCGAGCGCCCAGTCGACATATTCAATGCCATCGCGCAAGGTGAACGCGAGCTCCTGAACGGCCGTAGATCCGGCTTCGCGAATGTGATAGCCGCTGATGGAGATCGGATTGAAGCGCGGCACGCGCTGCGTGGAGTATTCGATGACGTCGGTGACGAGGCGCATCGACGGGCGCGGCGGATAGATGTATTCCTTCTGCGCGATGTACTCCTTGAGGATATCGTTCTGAAGCGTGCCCGACATGCGCGACCAATCGACACCTTGCTTTTCGCCGACCGCGAGATACATGGCCCAGATAACGGGCGCGGGTGAGTTGATGGTCATCGAAACCGTGACGTCGCCGAGGGGGATGTCGCGAAAGAGGATCTCCATGTCCTGAAGCGAGCTGATGGAGACGCCGCACTTGCCGACTTCGCCTTCGGAGGCCGCGTGATCGGCATCGTAGCCCATGAGCGTGGGCAGGTCGAAGGCGACCGAGAGACCGGTCTGGCCCTGGCGCAGTAGATAAAGATAGCGGCGGTTGGTCTCTTCGGGTGTTGCAAAGCCCGAGAACTGGCGCATGGTCCAGAGGCGGCCGCGGTACATGTCGCGGTGGATGCCGCGGGTGTAGGGAAACTCGCCGGGCGGCGGGATTTTGATTCCTTGGACGTGCTCGGGTCCGTAGGACGATTCGATCGGGATGCCGCTGAGGGTTTTGCGGTCCGGGGCTGTGGTTGTGCCGGTTGGCTTGGCCATCAATTTCATTGTAAGTGGTGGGCGGCGGGTGGTGGGTGGTGGCGAGCGTTATCAGGCGCGAACCGCCGTGTTTGCGGGCGAAGGTGAGGTGAATGTTTTTCGATTCCAGAAGATTCTGATGACGGCGGAGGTGGTGCGAGAGGGCGCAGGCGGTGACGCTGGTGACGCTGATTTCGAGGAGGAGGTCGGTGGCTGTGCCCGTCCAGGTGGGTTGGCGACCGAGGAGCGCAGTGATGGAGTCGAGAATGGGCGTGGTTGGAGTTTCGTTGAGGGCGTTGACGATGGATTCCGTGTGATCCGGGAGAGCGGCAGCGGCCCAGTGGGCGGCGTCGGCGTGTCGCGCCGTGGAGTGGAGGCGCGTGGAGGCGAAGTTAGCGAGAGCGGCGCAGACGGCGTCGCAAAGCGCGGCGAGAATTTTGGGGCGGAAGGATTCGAACTCGGTCCAGAGATCGGATTCTGTGCGGCATGTGGCGGAGGAAAGCGGCGCGAGGCGGACGGTGATTGTACGAGCAGCCAAAGCTTCATCGGGATTCCAGCCGCCGGTGGTGGTGACGAGGATGGGGCGGTGAAGTTCGACTGGGAGCGGCTCGCGGGCGTCACCCTTTTCATGCAGGAGGAGGGCGGCGCCGGTGGCGAGTCGGCACAGGGCGGCGGAAAGGCGCGGGCGAATGGGGCCAGTGTGATCGAAGGCGAGAATCCAATTGTGTTGGGCGACGGCGAGCAGTTCCTGCACGGAGGCGGGAAGGGCGAGAAGCGGAGCGGTCGAGGGATCGATGAGGGCGCGGATCATGCGGGCGGCGGTGGACTTGCCGCTGGCGGGTGGACCGTCGAGAACGAGAATGGGATGCGGGCCGGTGGGGTGAAGAGCGGATAGCAGCCAGGCGGTGAGGCGAGTGCGGTCGGCGTCAGTTGCGAAGTTGAGGGCAGACGGCAGAAGGCGGGCGGCAGACGGCAGAGGGCAGGCAGCAGCGGGACTGCGGAGTTCGGCGTTGCCTCGGCTGTGGAGGAAGGCGGCGGTTGGGTCGGTGGTGATTTGCCAGCCGCCGGGTGTCATTTCGACGATTTCGCCGTCGGCGTTGTCGAGATCGAGAAGAATGGCATCGGGCTGGCGAGGGTTGCCGCGCGCGGCGATGCGTCGATGGACGGGAAGGCGCGGTCCGCTCGAAAGAGCGCGAGCTTCGAGGGTGCGAATCGTTTGGCGAAGCGCATAGTCGCCGGGCGGCTCGCCGTGGTCGCGATAGAAGGCGTCGATGAGCCAGTCGCGGAAACGGGGCGAGAGGATAGAGCAGACCTGCTGGCTGAAGGGGCCGAGGGGGAGGCTGACGAAGGCTTGGCCGGAGGTTGAGGCGAAGGGGGAGGCAGTGGCGGAGTGGTTGAGGAGGAATTCGTTTTGGGGATGCATTTGATTTGTCCCAGTAGTAGCAGACGGAGGGAGACTAAAAGCCGGTGGTGCGGAATAAGTGGTTGGGAGCACTGGGGAAATTTGTGAGCATTCCGCGTTAACGTCTTGGCGGGGCAATCCATATTGTGGGCTAAAGCCCAGATGGGAGCTCGCGATCTGTGACTCGCGTTCCCGATTGAAACTCGACTTTACGGACGGGGCCGACGAGTGGCTAATTGTCAAGGCACGGATCAGTGCTCCGGGCCGTAGTCCCCCAACTTCGGGATTGCCGACCATCTGGACACAATTGTGCGAGGCGGCGGGTGGTCGTTCCGATCGTGATGCTATTCAGGGAAATCGAGCCTCATGATTCCGCACCAATCTGTCGCCCACTGCCCTAGTCGTCTTAGAACCCCGCGAGCACAACGTCGGGACCGTTCGAGGTGGGAAGAATAACAGGGTGGCCACTCGATGAGGATACTCAATACGGCATCCGCCAGTCTTCTGCTCGCAGCAACCAAAAGCAGAAGTCTTGACAAAATGTCACATTAGATATAATCTCACTTAGGACTTCATGGACACCGAGGCAATTAAACGCTCCTTGGCAGTCAGCGGGTTGCGGTGCACTCCGCAGCGCTACGCCGTGATGGCATTCTTGATGGAGCACAACAGGCATCCCACGGCTGCGGAAATCTTCGAAGCCGTGAATCGCGTGGATCCGCGCTCCTCCAGGGCCACGACTTATAAGAATCTGCGGGACTTGGTGGAGGCGGGTCTGGTGCGTGAAGTTGCCGTCGAGGGCCGCGCCGCGCGATTCGATGCGAAGGGCATGCGGCATCACCACTTCATCTGCGACCGCTGCGGCAATGTTGAGGACCTTGAGTGGTACGACGTGCCCAGGCCTGCCGCGCGCTCTCTCGGTAAGCGGATTCTTCGCGAATGCGAACTCATTTTCCGGGGGTTCTGCGCGAAGTGCGCTCCGCGGCACGCGTCCCGTCAATTGTCGTAGGCGTGTGGATAACTAGTTCGAAGGAAGGCAAACATATGGATAAAACAATCACCACCGCAACCGGGGCGTCTACCCCGGATAAACAAGAGCAAAACATATTACCCGAAGCCAAATGCCCGGTAGTGGGCGGCCCTCGCAGACACACAGTGGCAGGGGCCCCGACGAATGCGGGCTGGTGGCCGAATCAACTGAACCTGAAGATCCTGCACCAGCACTCCCCGCTGTCCGATCCGATGGACCAGGAGTTCAATTATGCTGAGGAATTTAAGAGTCTTGACCTCGATGCCGTGATCAAGGACCTGCATGCCCTGATGACCACGTCGCAGGTCTGGTGGCCGGCCGACTATGGCCACTATGGGCCGTTTTTCATTCGTATGGCGTGGCACAGCGCAGGTACGTACCGTATCGGCGACGGCCGCGGCGGGGCAGGCTCCGGCTCGCAACGTTTTGCGCCCCTCAATAGCTGGCCGGACAACGTGAACCTCGATAAGGCGCGCCGGTTGCTCTGGCCGATCAAGCAGAAATATGGCCGGAAAATATCCTGGGCCGACCTCATGATTCTCGCCGGTAACGTCGCATTGGAGTCGATGGGATTCAAGACCTTCGGTTTCGGCGGCGGGCGCGAGGACGTCTGGGAGCCAGAAGAGGATATTTTCTGGGGGCCTGAGGGCAAGTGGCTGGCGGACGAGCGCTACCGCGGCGATCGTCAGCTCGATAATCCTCTCGCCGCCGTTCAGATGGGCCTGATTTACGTGAATCCGGAAGGGCCTAATGGAAAGCCGGATCCACTCGCTGCGGCACGGGATATCCGAGAGACGTTCGCCCGCATGGCGATGAATGACGAGGAGACAGTTGCGTTGATTGCCGGCGGGCACACGTTCGGCAAAACCCACGGCGCCGGCGATGTGGCCAAGTATGTCGGCCCCGAACCCGAGGGCGCTCCCATCGAGGAGCAAGGCCTCGGCTGGAAAAACACCTTTGGCAGCGGCAACGGCGACCAGACGATCGGCAGCGGATTGGAGGTCACGTGGACCTCCACCCCAGTGAAGTGGAGCAACAACTACCTGGAAAACCTATTCAAATATGATTGGGAGCTCACGAAGAGCCCAGCCGGTGCGTACCAGTGGACTCCCAAGAATGGGGCTGCGGGGGGCACCGTTCCGGATGCCCACGATCCGTCGAAGCGGCGCGCCCCGGGAATGCTCACGACGGACCTGTCCTTGAGAATGGACCCCGTCTATGCGCCGATCGCGAAGCGCTTCCTCGATCATCCGCAGGAGCTCGCAGATGCGTTCGCCAAGGCGTGGTACAAGCTCACGCACCGCGACATGGGACCGGTCACGCGGTACCTCGGCCCGCTCGTGCCGAAGGAAACGCTGCTCTGGCAGGATCCTGTCCCCGCGGTCGATCATGCTTTGATCGGGGAGCAGGACATTGCTGCTCTGAAGGCCAAGATTCTCGCGTCCGGACTTTCCATCTCCCAACTGGTCACGACGGCCTGGGCGTCGGCGGCGACGTTCCGCGGCTCCGATAAGCGCGGTGGCGCCAACGGCGCGCGCATTCGCCTCGCGCCGCAGAAAGATTGGGAAGTGAACCAGCCGGCGCAACTGGCGAAGGTGCTGCAGACGCTCGAAGCGATCCAAAAGGAGTTCAACGCTTCGCAGTCCGGCGGCCCGCAGTCCAATGGAAAAGGAAAGAAGGTCTCGCTCGCTGACCTGATCGTTCTGGGCGGCTCCGCGGCCGTCGAGGCGGCGGCAAAGAAAGCCGGACACGACCTGAAGGTACCTTTCACGCCGGGGCGCACGGATGCTTCGCAAGACCAGACCGATGCGCACTCCTTTGCGCCGCTCGAACCGGTGGCTGACGGGTTCCGCAATTATCTCCGCAGCGGACAGCCCATGCCGGCTGAGGAGTTGTTGGTGGACCGAGCCCAGTTGCTGAGGTTGACTGCCCCCGAGATGACGGTTCTGGTCGGCGGCATGCGCGCCCTGAATGCTAACTTGGGGCAGTCCAAACACGGTGTTTTCACCAAACGGCCCGAGACGTTGACGAATGATTTCTTCGTCAACCTGCTCGACATGAACACGAAGTGGCAGAAGTCCGCCACATCTGAAGGCGTGTTGGAGGGGCGCGATCGGTCGACGGGAGAGCTCAAGTGGACGGGGACCGTCGTTGATCTCGTCTTCGGCTCCAACTCCCAGCTCCGAGCCCTCGCGGAAGTCTATGCATGTGACGACTCGAAGGAGGCGTTTGTGAAGGACTTCGTGGCTGCGTGGACCAAAGTGATGAACCTTGATCGCTACGACCTTGCCTGAGCTCGGCGAAGAAGAGAGCTGTCAATTTGGTACTAACCCCGTTCCTGTTGTTTGGATCGGCAAAACCGAAGTTCGTCGCTTTTCTTGGCTCGCGCGGGCCGGATCGCGCCTCACGTGATGGTGCCTCGGGAGTGAGGGCCCTAAGCTTTCGAGAAGAGATCGGTTACTGTGACTTGATCAATAAGCAATGGCATCTTACGCAACCGATGTGGGGCCGAAAAAGGCATTCCGAAGGGAAGCCTAGCCGAAACGCCGGCCGGTCTTCAGTTTCGGCGTGGTCCGAAGCATCTCGCGCGCAAGGTCAAAATTGTCGCGAGATGCGAAGACGAAGCGTTCAGCGAAAGCGACCTGAAGCGAGTTGAGGTGCTTAACGTTTTCGGTATCGAGGGAATAAGGCCGATCCCCTCCGAATGCTTCCACCAGGTAGTGAACATGCATAGGCACGGCATTACCCATCCCGCGGGCAAGGTCGTAGCTTCCGCGAACTTCGGCTTCCAGTGTTCGGCACAAGAAGCCAAGCGAGAGCGTGCTGCCCAATGGCATGTGGACTTCGATACCAGGCACCCGCAATCCCAGCGTGCCTCGGAGTGGGTCCTGGTTGGAATTGAACATCGTAATCGGATTGTCCCCAATGTAGAACGGATTGTCGTTCGTTGTGCCATACAAGATCCAACATTTGTCGAGAAAATGAGGCATTAGAGTCGCGGCCATCTCGCCCAGCGACAAGATTGAATGCGTGCGTGTTTGCTCTTCGTCCAGGAACTCAAACCCGTGAACCTTGTTGGGATCGGCCCCCATCCGGAGCAACGCGTTGTACACATTGTCAATCACGCCCTTGAGCTGCTTGCGCTGCGCCTCCGTTCGCAGCATTTGGACTGTTGCGAACAAGGCAATTACTTTGCGCCCGGTCTCACCTAGGCCAGCAAGGCTTCGGTTCTTCGCAACGTTGGAGATAAAGGAACTCGCCGCGTTCTCCATTTTGGTCAACTGCGGATCAATCGAGTGGGTTTCGCTTTGAACGTCGCAGTCATAAAACGCCCGGTCGGAGGCAACATTCCTGACGGCATCAGAGAAGGACCGTTCCTTGGCCTTGTCGAATACCCAAATCTGCTTTCCACTCGCGCTGGAGGCGAAGCGCCGCAGCAGAAACTGGGGAACGTAGTGCTGATTGGTCGGAGCTGATTCCATGGCTGTAATCTGCGTCAGAAAACGCGAACGCTTTCAGCGTAGCACTCAACAAAGGCAAGCGGAATTGTTTTGGCTGGCGCTATCGTTGATGCGGGTGCTTCCGTTGCCCCACCTGGCATCCGGGCTTCCGCGCGTGGGCGGCGCAATGAAGATCACGGCAAGGAAGCGGCCGGGTTCCGCAACTATCTCCGCAGCGGACAGCCCGTGTCGGCGGAGGAGTTGCTGGTGGATCGGGCACAGTTGCTGACGCTGACTGCCCCCGAGATGACGGTTCTCGTCGGTGGCATGCGCGCGCTGAATGCGAACTTCGGGCAGTCAAAGCACGGCGTCTTTACCAACCGGCCCGAGACGCTGACGAGTGATTTCTTCGTCAACCTGCTCGACATGCGCACCAAGTGGCAGGCCTCCTCTGCATCCGAAGACGTGTTTGAGGGGCGCGATCGCGCGACGGACGAAATCAAGTGGACCGGCACCCGGGTCGACCTCGTCTTCGGTTCTAACTCTCAGCTCCGGGCCGTCACGGAAGTCTATGCATGCGACGACTCGAAAGAGGCGTTCGTGAAAGACTTCGTGGCTGCGTGGACTAAGGTGATGAACCTTGATCGCTACGACCTTGTTTGAGCTCGGCGGAAAAGAGAGCTGTCAATTTGGTACTACCCCCCGTTCCCGTTGTGGATCGGCACGTCCCTTTCTTGGCTCGTGCGGGCCCGGATCGCGCGCCCTCTGATTCTGCTAGGTCTTTGACCGCCTGAAAGAGTTATTCATGTAGCGGAACTTGACACGCGCGTTCTCGCGGGTGAACCGCCAGTTGATTTTGACGCGGTCCCGGTTGATCTGGCGGTTCCAGGCTCGCGATTCC
>Ga0185299_10000668_pt1 | contig 84472 bp, 86 predicted proteins | sample PaiPotPPA55metaG_FD_128002 | JGI IMG/M metagenome (GOLD analysis project Ga0185299, IMG submission 128002) | Iron sulfur acid spring bacterial and archeal communities from Banff, Canada, to study Microbial Dark Matter (Phase II) - Paint Pots PPA... ...
TTTTTGCGCTTCGACTTGACAGGGAGCGGCTGTTGAATGGCATAAACTCCGGCGATGTTATTTAGGGCAATCCGAAAAAGCTGCTTCTCGTTCACCACGTTAACGGCACTTGCGCAGTTAACAGCATTATTCATAACCGGCTGCGCCGAGGTCGAAAACACGGTTTACGATATCAGAGGGTTGCCGCCCGGCAAAGTGTCAGTGGTGGTGGATCTCACGGCACAGGAAGCGTATCTGTACGCCGGCGGCCAACTCGCGCTAAAAGCCACGATCTCGACCGGCCGGGAAGGTTATAACACGTCGCCCGGACGCTATAAGGTGATCCAGAAGGATGAAGACCATCGCTCAAGCATTTACGGTGAATACGTCAAGGACGGCATCGTCCTCAAACCGGATGCGAACGTCTATAAAGATCCTAAGCCAAAGGGAGCTCAATTTATTGGTGCGCCGATGCCGTATTTCATGAGGATTTACGACGGAGTCGGTCTTCACGAAGGAGATCTGCCTGGCTACCCCGCATCACATGGCTGTATCCGGATGCCGGGCGCAAAAGCAAGACGGTTCTTCGCCGCCGTGCAGTTGGGAACGCCGGTCCGGGTGGTTAAGTAGCGGTCAGGAGCCAGAATCCAGGAGTCAGGAGGTCGTGGGGCAGGCAGGACGCCGGCACGATAGCATATCCTCAAGGGTACGAAGCGTCTAAAGATCATAGCCTGGACTGCACGGCCCAGGAATGGGTTAATAAGAGGCGATCAGCGCGGAAGGCGTGTTGGACTTGCGTCGTTCGTCGGCGGATTGCCAGGTGCTTCACACCCTACCGCGCTGATTCGGCGCGGCGCGCGCCCAACCCAAGACCTCCTGACTGCTGACTCCTGGATTCTGGCTCCTTCAGATCAGCCCCGCACCGTTTGCTCTGCCCACTTCAGGAGATCTCGTTTCTCGTAATAAAGATAGTCCCAAAGATCTTTAAAGTTTCCGATAGCGGAGTAACCGAGATACAGGGTATCGCTGATGGACTTGGTACCTTGAGAGATCGTTCTCCCTCGGCTATCCACGAGGGTATAGTTAAAGGTCATGCGCAACGGCAGATATTGGCGCTCGTACCGGATTTGACTGTGCTGTGGTTTCCACGGCTCGTAACGGCCGCCTAGGTCGATATCGGTGAACTGCAAGAGCAGGGTGCAGCCTGGAGCCGTTTTCGCCACGACCGGAGATAACGCCTCCGTCATTTCGTCGCCGAAAATCTTGGCCGATTTGAATTCGTCGAAATCATGGATCCGGATATCGGTGAAAGACTTAGGATTGACGAATTCGATCCGGACGTTGGATGCTGTCCCTGCGTTCGACGAAGGTCTCACATTTGAGGACGGCCCGGCAAAGGCGCTAATCGCGATGGTGGAAGCCAGCGGCACCAGCAAACCGCGCCACAGACTCGTGTTTTTCATAGTCAAGAAAATAAGCACAGAAAAGGAGCGAGCGCACTCGGTTTCGACGCCGAGGCCGAGGCCGGAGAAATGAGCGCCAGCTCCCTGGGCGAGACACGTCCCCCCCGCAAACCACCCTTGCAAAGCGCCGCTGTCTGGGATAACGGACCGAACCCGATGTTATGCATGCCCGAGCGCTTACGATCTATGACACCACCCTGCGTGACGGTACGCAGGCCGAAGGCATTTCTTTCAGTGTCCAAGACAAGATCCGGATTGCAGAGAAACTAGCAACCTTCGGCATCCACTATATTGAAGGGGGCTGGCCCGGCTCAAACCCCAAGGACATCGCGTTTTTTGAAGAAGCTAAGGGACGAAACTGGGGGCACGCCAAAATTTGCGCGTTCGGAAGCACTTGCCGGCCCAAAGTAAGCCCGGAGAAAGATCCGCAGGTTCTTTTGTTGCTTGATGCCGGTACCCCGGTTGTGACGATCGTTGGGAAAAGCTGGCGCTTACACGTCGAGCAAATCCTGGGTGTTACCATCGAAGAAAACCTCAGGATGATCCGCGATACGGTTGCTTACTTGAAATCGGCAGGCCGGGAAGTGATTTTGGATGCCGAACACTTTTTCGATGGTTACAAGGAAGACCGGGAGCAAGCCATGGCTGCGCTCCAGGCGGCAAAAGAGGCGGGCGCCGATATGGTCGTTCTCTGTGACACCAATGGCGGATCCATGGTGCACGAGGTCAGCGAAATTACGGGAATGGTTGTAAATCAACTCGGATTACCCGTCGGGATCCATACTCACAATGATTGCGAGCTCGGAGTGGCCAACGCTTTAGCTGCTCTCCGAGCGGGAGCCACTCAGGTCCAAGGTACCATCAACGGGTATGGAGAACGAACCGGCAACTGCAACCTGACCAGCGTGATACCCAATCTCCAGCTGAAACTGGGGGCCGAAGTGGTGCCTGATCTCACCCGGCTGCACGAGCTTTCTTCATTCGTCGACGAGCTGGCAAACTGCCAACACAACATCAGGGCGCCGTTTGTCGGAGCCACCGCCTTTGCTCACAAAGGCGGGCTACACGCGAATGCGGTGGAAAAGTTAGCCAAGAGCTACGAACACATCACTCCGGGCGCAGTCGGTAACCGGCAACAAATTCTGGTTTCCGAGCTCTCCGGTCAGAGCAACGTGATCGCGAAGGCGCGGCAGCTTGGTTTTCAACTGGATAAGCGTTCGCCAGAGGTAGCCGCTATTCTGCAAGAGGTGAAGCGTCTCGAACACGAAGGCTACGAGTTTGAAGCAGCCGAAGCCTCGTTCGAGCTGTTGGTCCGCCGAGTATTAAGTTCTCTCCCAGCCTTATGGGAATTGCTTGAATACCATTGCACCTCTATCCGATCGGTCCGAAACCAATACGCGACCACCGAGGCGACCGTGAAATTGCGAGTTCGCGACCAAGACATCTATATGGTGGCCGAGGGAGACGGCCCGGTAGACGCTTTAGATGGCGCACTGCGCAAAGCGCTTACACCGACGTACCCGGAAATTGAGAGCATCCGGCTGACGGATTACAAAGTTCGCATCATCGGGACCAGTTCCGGAACTTCGGCTCGCACCCGGGTTCTGATCGATTCCACCGATCACCATGAGAACTGGAGTACGGTCGGGGTGTCCGACAATATCATCGAGGCGAGTTGGCTCGCGTTGGTGGATAGCTACGAGTACCGCTTACGTCGCCAATAGCGCGACCTTTGAGACATTGACGAGATCGTTGTTTTCAGCTTCTCTGGCTTGAGCTAGCCGACTATGGCGACGATCACTCTCCTTGGGACCGCCCCCGGTTACCCCGCTGCTTACCGTAACCACTCGAGTTTTCTTTTGGAAACGGGCCAGCACAAGATCCTGGTCGATGCCGGTGAGGGATGCAGCCGCACGTTAATCGAGCTGGGGATCCAACCGGTCGAGCTGGATACGATCATTCTTACCCACGGACACTCAGACCATACTGGCGGGTTGGCCATGTTGATCCAGTCGTGCTGGATCGTCGGACGAGAGCGCCCCCTGCCGATTTTTCTCCCAAGAGAGCTGATTCAGCCCCTCACCATTTGGTTAAACGCCTCATACATCGGACCGGATTTTATTCCGTTTACCCTCCAGTTTCAGGCTTGGGAGGACGGCCATCAGGTCAATATTTGCGGTGTGGACGTCCGGGTAGCTCCGACAACGCACCTTGATTCATTGGTGAAACGATTTGGTAACGGCCGGTTTCATCCTTTCAGTCTGGCGTTCGATTCTCCTGAATTTGAATTTGTCGCCTCTGCAGACATCGGCCGGCCAGAAGATTTAGTTCCCCAATTAAAGAACGGAACTGATCTGCTGATCTGTGAACTGGCTCACTTCCCGCCGACTGCTCTCTTTGAGTTTTTGCAGAGTATCCGGATCGGGAAACTGGTATTAACTCACGCCTCAGCCGAGGTGTTCGCAGAAATCGATTCCGTGCTTGCCGAGGCGCGAGCGACCCTGCCGGAAACCGAGATCATTTTCGCCGAAGATAAGATGAAGCTGCAGCTGCCGGGGAAGAAGAGGAGCTAGGAGCACCCTGGAGTGGAGCCGTCCCGCGGCCGCGGGACGGCTCCCCTCCAGGGTTTGGATGGGCGTGCGACCGCGCGAGACACAGAAAGGAGCCCGACTTCGCCCCATCGTCTAGACTCTGGGAGGCTACGTCGGGCAGGCCGCTATTTGGGCGGCCTGACTTTTTTTATTGAGCCACTCGCGCTCTTACCTATGTTCAACCCTCTCTATGGATACCGATCTGCAAGCTTTGGTCGACTCCGGAAAGATTGCGGCGAAGACTGGCCAACAGCTTCAGCAGTTAAAACCGGGTACTTATTGTCAGCACAAGAGTTGGGGGTTTGGCCAGGTCAAAGCCTGGAATTTGCTCCTGAATCAAGTTGTTGTCGATTTTGAGAACAAGAAGCATCACACCATGCAGCCGCAGTACGCGGCTGAATCATTGCAACCTTTGCCGGACGATCACTTTCTGGTCCGCAAAATCACTGAACTCGATACTCTCAAATCGCGGGCTCGGGATGATATCCCCGGTTTCTTCGCTCAGCTCCTGGGCGGGTTCGGGGGCAAGCTGACCCAAGATCAGGTCCAAAAAGCCTTAGCGCCGGAGGTTGTTCCGGAAGCCGATTTCAAGAAATGGTGGGACAACGCCAAAAAAGCTTTACGCAAGGATGGCCGATTCGCTCTTCCGACTAAGAAGACTGAACCCATCAGCGTAAGGGAAGAGGCTCTCAGCTATAACGACGAGTTGATCGAGGGATTTCAGAAGGCCAGACAGCTTAAGGACCAAGTGAACCGGCTGGACCAGATCGTAAAGAACGCCGGAATTTTTAAGGACAAGCCCGACACACTACAAGCGGTCGTAGTACAAGCGGAAGAGAGCATTAGTCGGAATCGGCGCTTGCATCCGGCGCATTCAATAGAGCTGCTGATCGAGCGCGACGAGCTGCTTAAAGAGGTGCCGGACCTGTCTGCAGGTCCAATCAGCCTGGCCCAGTTGTTGCAGGAACATGAGATTAAGCTGGGGCAAATCATAGCTCAGGTCGCCGCCATCCGCCAAAGATGCGTCCTGTCGGAGTTTCTCATTGCATTCCCTCAGGATTGGGACCGGCGGTTGCTTAACCTTTTTCAAGATGCCAGCTACCGAGTAGCGGCTGAGATCGCCAGAGTTTTTGTCGAGAACAATCGAGCTGACGATGTGCGCCAGTACCTTATACGCTCCATCCGGGATCACTCTGCGTCTTCCGATATCCTCTATTGGCTGGCAAAAGATCGCGCAACGACTGAATTTGCGGACCTGGTCGAGCCGGATGTCCTGGCTGCTATGCTCGGCGCTCTGGAGCGGGACCAATTCGCGGAAGCGCGTCGCGGTTCTAAGCTTCACGATCTATTGATAGACGATAAGGACCTGATCTCTGACCTGATAGTGAGTGCCTCGATAAGTCAGGCGCGCGACTTGATGCGGCGGTTGATGCTGACCCCGGTCTTTGAAGAGCTAAACAAACGTTCGTTGATGGCGCGAATGATTAAGGTGCACGGCGATTTGCAGCAGATGGTCAGCGGTGAATCGGACGAAAAAGAAGAAGCACTGGTCGTATCCTGGCCGAGCCTGGAAAAGCGAAAAGGGGAATACGACGACCTGATTGCAAAGAAAATTCCCGAGAACACGAAAGAGATCGGTATCGCCCGCTCCTACGGCGATCTTCGGGAAAATTTCGAGTACAAGGCTGCTAAAGAAATGCAAACCGTCTTGATGCGAAGAAAAGCGGAGCTCGAACAAGCGCTATCACGCGCTCGCGGCACCAGTTTCCAGAACGTGGAGACCAGCCAGGTGTCGATCGGGACGTCAGTTGTAACTCGGGACTTGGAAGGCGGACAGCTGTCGACCTACCATATCCTGGGCGCCTGGGATAGCGATCCCGCCAGAGGAATCGTCTCCTATCAAACCGCCATCGGTCAGGCCCTTTTGGGGAAAGCTGCCGGTGATACGGTGGAATTGCCGGGCGAGTTTGCGGCCAAAAAAGTCGAGATCGTAGAGATCGCCGCATGGCAAGACACGGAAAATGAAGCTGTGGCCGTGACCGAGTAAGACTTTAGCCACAGAGCCACAGAGAGCACAGAGGCAATCATCCACAGATTACGCAGATTACCTTTCCAGGTCCGCTGATGTCATGACGTGAAAATTCTGCTAAGCCGAAGAGCGGCTAAACAACTCGCCCGTCGAAACACCGTTACGCCGATTCGCAAAATGCAACCGTTTAACACTCTTCTTTATACACTCTTTTTTGTACACTCCCCTTTATGTCACTAACCGTCATCTCTGATATCCGAGCCCGCCAAGTCCTCGACTCTCGGGGCAACCCAACTGTTGAAGTCGATGTTGAATTAACTGGCGGCGCCGTCGGCCGAGCCATAGTTCCGAGCGGCGCGAGTACTGGAGAACACGAAGCCTGGGAACTCCGCGATGGCGATAAGGAACATTATTTAGGAAAAGGCGTATCCAGGGCCGTTCAAAACGTTGAGACCGAGATCGCCGATGCGGTGGTGGGACTCGACGCGTTGGATCAATTGACGATCGACGGCACTATGATCGCACTCGATGGGACACCGAATAAGAAACAATTAGGCGCCAACGCCATCCTCGGGGTCTCGCTGGCCACCGCTCACGCTGCCGCGGGTCAACTCGATCTGCCTCTCTTTCGTTATCTGGGTGGCCCGAACGCCAAAGTGTTGCCGGTACCGATGATGAACATCATCAACGGGGGAGCGCATTCAGACGCTCCGATTGATTTCCAAGAATTCATGATCATGCCTAAAGGCGCTCCGACGTTCGCAGAGGCATTGCGATACGGGACGGAAGTTTTCCACGCTCTCAAGAGTGTCTTAAAAGAGAGAGGCTTATCCACCGCCGTTGGCGACGAAGGCGGTTTTGCTCCCAATCTTAACGGCGTAGAGGATGCCTTGGACACGATCGCCAAAGCGGTCGAAAAAGCCGGTTACAAGCTCGGCGAAGACATTGCCCTCGCCTTGGACGTGGCTTCCAGCGAATTCTACGACGCCCAGCGCGGAGTTTACGTCTTCAAAAAGTCGGACAAATCCGAAAGATGTGCCGAAGACCTGATCGCTTTCTACCAAGGGCTTTGCTCCAAATATCCCATTATCTCGATCGAAGACGGCTGTGCCGAGAACGACTGGAAAGGCTGGAAAAAGCTGACGGATGCACTCGGAAACAAAGTGCAGTTGGTCGGAGATGACCTTTTCGTGACTAACGTGGAGTTTTTGCGGAAAGGGATAGATGAAGGAGTTGCCAACTCCATCCTGGTAAAGGTCAATCAAATCGGCTCACTAACGGAGACCCTGGACTCGATTGAGCTGGCCAAAGAGAATCGTTATACCGCGGTAATCAGCCATCGTTCCGGTGAAACTGAAGACACGACGATCGCGGATATTGCGGTGGCCACCAATGCCGGACAGATCAAGACCGGCTCGCTTTCACGGACAGACCGAATCGCAAAGTACAACCAACTGCTGCGCATCGAGGAAGAACTAGGTGACAATGCGCGGTATGGCGGTAAGTTGCGTTGAGTGCGATCGGCCTACGATAACTTCGATGATTCACATACAGACTGGCTCCGATTGTTGCTCAATCGGATCCTCTACATTCTGCTGATCGCAGCTATCCTGATCCTGATGATTTGTTGGTTTTTGCCGTTATTAAAAGAGCGGCAGAAGCAGCAGTTAGCTCTTCAGTCGCTGGAACAGCAATTGGCTCAGGAGAAACTTGTCTATAAGCGAGAGGAGAAGAAACTCGCGTGGATCCAGAATGATCCGGGTTATCTGGAACTGCTGGCCAGAGATAAGCTCGACATGAAGAAGCCCGAAGAGAAGATTTTCAGAGTTGAGCCGAGTCCGGGGAGCAGCAAGTGAGAAGTGATTAGTGAGAGGCCTGCCCTGAGCAAGCGTAAAGCGCGTCGAAGGGTGATTGGTAGGGCAAGCCAGCACCTACCGGAGGACGAAAATCCGATTCCGGATAGCTATCCGGAGAAATTCTTCAAGCACTAGACGCAGGGAAGTGAAGGCGGTTCTGATCCTGATCGCTATTTTAGCCGGATTTATCCTGGCTCGGCTCGGTTTGCCGGCCTCGTTTCTGACCGGGCCGTTATTGGTGGCGGCGATCTTTGCAGTCACCAATCGCCCGGTCGTCAGATTTCCTCTCTTTATTTATCGGCTCGCCCAATCGGTGATCGGGGTAATGCTAAGCTTCACGATCACCGGGAAATCGTTGCAAACGATCGTGGCGAACTGGCTACCCATCGCAACGTTGGTGATCACGATGTTAGTACTAACGACTCTGATCGGGATCGGTCTACGTCGCTTCGCCAACTTGCAACCTGGAACCGCATTGCTGGGAGCACTACCCGGTGGCGCCGGTGAAATGATCGCGATGAGTGACTCGCTCGGAGCTGATGTTCGCTTAGTCACGGTGATGCAGTACGGCCGATTGTTAGCGATTCTAGCGACGATCTCGATCGTAGGCCATTTCGCCGGAGCCCAAGGCGGGAGTGGTCAACACGCGACGGCCTTGGCTCCGATCTACCGGACGGAAACGTTGAATTACCTGGTATCAATAGTTATCGCCTTGATCGGTGCTCTTGTGGGCATGCGGTTCCGAATCCCGGCCGGCACCATGATCATACCGGCAATCCTCTCCGCTCTGGCCGGAATTATTGGAATACCGGCCGCACCATGGCCACCCTTGATTATGGCCAGCGCCTATCTGATTCTAGGATTGCAAATCGGAGGAAACTTTGACGCTGCGGTCGTAGCTCAGCTCAAGCGCTTGGGTTGGTTAATTTTGCTGAGTAACGTGTTCCTGCTCGGGGTCTCGGCTTTGCTGGCTGTATGCCTGATGCCGTTACTAAAGATCGATTTGTTGAGCGCGTACCTGGCGGCTACTCCGGGAGGCCTAGACTCGGTGGCAGCCATGGCGACGGACCTAAAGGCGGATGCAGCGTTGATCCTGGCGGTACACTCTCTGCGCTTGATCAGCGTGTTAGTGATCGGACCGTACCTGGTCCAGTTTGTGGCTCAACGGTTAGTCCGCCAGGGCGGCGAGGTCCAGAATTCGGAATCTGAGCCTGGGTGAACCGCCTAATCCCGCGGCTGCGCATGCGGGTCAACATAAGGAAGCGTGAGCTTTCCCAGAGGGACCTTTTGAAGGTAACCAGGCATGAAATGCCTGGGAAATCAGGAAAATGATCCGTCCCGGAGAGAACGGTGTGATCCGTGGAGGCCGGGTGTTGTCCATCGTGTTGGGTCATGGGACGTCCTGGCCAAGCCATCATCCCGTACCCTCAGGGACGGGCCTCTCCATTCCACGTTCCAAGCATTTCATGCCTGGCTACCATCATTTGTTCCCTACGGGATAACAAATCCCAAGGATTAACTGCTAAGGATGGCGCTCACAGGAAATGTAATATCCGGGAAAGCCTCGACCGTTAAGACATCTTCACCCTTAGTCTCTAAACTTAATCGATAGCGCCCTTGATCCGGGTTCCGGTGGACAAAGATCCGCCGGCGAACGGCGTCGATAATCCAGACCTCGCCAACGCCTCCGCGTGCGTACGCTTCCAGTTTGGGTCCCTGGTCATAAGCAAGAGACGTGTCCGCCACTTCGATCAAAAGAAAAATCTCGTCTGGTCGCGGATGCCTCCCTCGGAGCGATGCGGCGTATAATGCGACGTCTGGCTGAGGCTCGCTGTGAGGATCTAACGAAATCGGATTCTGGATGCCGATCCGGTAGCGATCTTGGCCAATGCGACTCGCAAAAAGGATAGTTAAGGAGTCGACGAGAGTACGATGTTCACCGCCAACGGGTTCTCTTACGACCAAATCTCCGTTTAGGAGTTCGACTCGATCGTCTTCGTCGAGAATTCCAGCTTCTCCCAACCGATGGTATTCATCGGTCGTGAATCGATAGGTAGCCAGCACCTGCATCGCTCAAACCATACTTTCGGAGCGGCGACCGTCCAAGAGAAACCGCTAGTTCTACTCTTGATGCCTCCGTTAACTCAGCCCGTTCATATTTTCTCGAAATAAAGCGTCTCTCCCTGTCCTAAACCCACGAGTTCGTTCGTTGTAAGAATGAATTAACAAGCTACCCTTGCCAACACAGACATCATGACAACAAATGATATCAGTTATCCTGAGGTCGTTTCGCGTGCAGAATGGCTCCAGACGAGGCTTAATTTACTCAATCAAGAGAAAGAACTTACTCGCGCTCGGGACAGACTTAACACTGCGCGCCGTGAGTTGCCGATGGTCCACGTCACGGAAAAATACATCTTTGACAGTCCTGACGGGCCCAAATCGTTGCTCGACCTTTTTGGCGGACGCCTCCAGCTCATTGTCTATCATTTCATGTGGCGATGGGAAAAAGGTCAGCCACTGGATAATCCATGCCCAGGTTGTTCTGGGTGGGCAGACGAAATCACGCGTGGCCACTTTAACAGACTCCACTCGCGCAATACCACCCTCGCGCTCATCTCCCGAGCTCCACTCGCGAAGATAGTCCCTTTCAAGAAGCGAATGGGATGGACGATTCCTTGGTATTCCTCCTTCGGAAATTCGTTTAACTACGACTTCCATGTAACCATCGATGCGTCAGTCGCACCCGTGATCTACAATTATCGCACCCCCACGGAGCACCAAACCGCCGGCAGCTCAGGTTATCTAGAAGGGGAACAGCCTTTTGATTTGCCCGGGCTGAGCTGCTTCCTGCGTAAGGATAATGATGTTTACCATACGTATTCTTCTTACGGCCGTGGCACCGAGACAACCGGCGGCGATTATTATCTTCTCGATTTAACCGCGCTCGGCAGGCAGGAAGACTGGGAGAAACCCGATGGACGCGCAGTCGGCTTGAACCTGCCGAGGCCGGATTTGAATCCCTATCCGGATGAATACCCTCCGTTATAACTAGTGCGTTCCGGGAACACGGGGCGGGCTAGCCCGAAGGCCCGGCCCGCAAGGCTTCGGCGTAAACAGCCTCTAATCTTCCAATCTGCTGCCGTTGCTCGAAATTCTCCGCCACAGATCGGCTCGCTTGTTTACCCATTTGCCGCCAGAGATCTGGTTGGGCCGCGAGTTTAAGCAAGGCTTGGTATAACGCCGATTCATCTCGTTCGGGAACCAAGATCCCGTCTGTCCCTTCCTGCACGGCCTCAGGAATTCCACCGTGCCTCGTGGCTACGACCGGCAAACCGCTAGCCATCGCTTCCAACATTGAATTCGGGATTCCTTCCTGGTTGGAATCCACAGCAAGTTCACTCGGGTGAACAAAAATATGGCTCTCAGTATATATTTTACGAAGCTCTTCCTGGCTCAGAAAGCCGGCTAGACTGACTTGGGTTCCGAGTGAGAGCTCATCGATCTTACGGGCTAAGGCGTCTCGCAACGGTCCTTCGCCAGCAATCACTAACCGAGAGTTAGGATAGTCACTGACAAACCTACGGAACGCGCTCAGCGTCGTTAGCAAACCCTTCTTCTCCACTAACCGGCACGCTTGAACCAGCTGCCATTGGCCATCCTTAGGGAACGGGCGCTCAACCCAGGGAAAATTTTGTAAAGGAATACCAGTTCGATTTAGCCGGATTTTATCACTGGCACAACCGAGATCCTGAAGCCGGTTCGCTAAAGATTGGCTCCGAACCAACACCAAAGGCGCAAGTTGTAACAGTTCGCGCAATTTCTGATCGTAGCCTTTCTCTTTAGGCCGGCTCTGAACATCCATCCCATGAAATGAGACCACCCAGGGGCGATCCCATTGTTTGAGCAAAGGAAGCAAATGGACCCCGGTATTTCCAAAATAGACGTGAATGAGTTCCGGATCGCGCCGAATCAAGATCCGGCGAATCGCATCGTACTCGCCACGATAGATCAGCGCCGGCTTTCGAGCGACGTACTTAAGATAACCTCGCCGTAAGACATGCCGTTTTGGTGTCACCAGCGGTTCCACATCGTCGAAAGGGAAACGGTCCACGTTCTGCCGGTACTTCGTAATAATGAAGGTCTGAAACACTTGCAACCCGGTTAGCTGGCGATAGATGTGCAGCATTTCTGGCTTTAAAAAGAAGGTGCAAAAGCTGGCGACCAAGGGCCTGGGTGATGACACGTTGGACCAATCTCACACAAAGGCAGTAAGGCACAAATTGTAGGAGTTCAGGAGGGCTGGAGTTCAGGAGTTCAGAATGGGGCGCGTACTTGCTGCGCCAATCGACTGCGAAACCTGCCGCGAAGCGTGGCAGTGGCGACCAAAGCACCCGTGCATTATTCTATTACAATGGCCGCTATCCAGAACACGATCGGAATCGTGTATGACTATGACCAAACCTTAAGTCCTGCGTATATGCAGGATGACGTAATTTTTCCGGCGTTTGGCATCCACGCGGAGAAATTCTGGCGCCGCTGTGCAGAGCTGGTCCAGGAGCAAGGGTACGATCAGGAACTCGCCTACATGAAATCGTTGCTCGACTATTTGGCGGTTGATCGTCCGACCAATAAGCAACTGCAAGAGCTCGGCGCCAATATGAGCCTGTACCGTGGCCTGCCTGAGATGTTTGACGAATTCCAGGAGGGACTACTGACGCCGGAACAAGTCGAAACCGGGATCCGGGTCGAGCATTATGTGGTGTCGTCCGGTCTCAAGGTGCTGATCGAGGGCAGCAGAATCCGCCCCTATCTCCGAGCGGTGTTCGGTTGCGAATACGCAGAAGATGCCGAAGGCCGCATTACGTTTCCGAAGCGCGTGATCAGCCATACTCAAAAGACCCAATATCTTTTCCGGATCAATAAAGGCCTGCTGGATATGTCGCAGGACGTAAATGATCACATGCCGGATGATGTTCGCCCCATTCCATTCCGCAACATGATCTATATTGGCGACGGTCCCACCGACGTTCCCTGTTTCACGATCATGAAGAAGAACGGCGGACACGCCATCGCGGTTTACAACCCGGACGATCCGGAAAGAGCGAGCTTTAGAAAATGTTTCGACCTGGCCACGCGAGCGGAACGGGTCCGGCACATCGCTCCGGCTGACTATCGGCGAAACAGCCACTTGCGTTTGTTGCTGGAAGAAATGGTGCGCGAAATCGTGGACCGCGTGCTAGCGGAGCGAAAGGCAAGCGCAGAAGCCGGGATCGTGCACGCCCCCAGACACGCGGTGTAATCCGGTGCAGTGAATGTCCGGATTTTCCTTCGCCAATCGAGAAAAGGTATCTCCCCTCGCAGAGGTTCAAAAGTTCAGGGAATACGTAGACGGTAGGTCGGCGGCCGCCGTCACTTTTGTGTAAAGCAGAATAGCCTTAAACTACTCTCTATGCACACTTCTCGAGATCTCCCGGGAAGGCGCGCTCCACTAGGGGCGTTTGCGTTTCAGGACCTTCGTGACTTCCTCCCGAGAAAGACAGTTAACCACATCCTCACGGGATAACCAACCTTTGCGGGCCGCTTGCACGCCGAACCATAGATCCTGAAAACCGCCCATCGAATGCGCATCCGGATTGATCGAACAGAGAACCCCCAGTTCCTTGGCATGCCGCCAGAGACGCCAATCCATATCCAGACGGCGCGGATTCGCATTCAGCTCGATAATCGTCTTGGTGGCGGCCGCAGCTTTAACAATCTCATTGAGATCAACTTTGTACGGCTCACGCGAAAGTAACAATCGGCCAGTGGGATGACCAAGCATGGTAACATAAGGATTCTCCATCGCCCGGACCATACGATCGGTCATCGCTTTTTCCGGAATCGACAGAGCGTTGTGGACGCTGGCCACGACAAAATCCAGTTGCGATAGGATCTCATCCGAGAAGTCGAGTGTGCCCTCACGCAAAATATCGCATTCGACACCGGCAAAAATCCAAAACTCACCGTGGAAGCCCGCATTCAGGGCCTGAATCGCCTTCACCTGCTGAAGCAGTTTTTCTTCGGATAGTCCATGCGCTTGAAACGAGCTCTTGCTATGATCGGACATTCCCAGGTATTGCAGACCCAGGTCGCGCGCTGCGGTTGCCATTTCCTCCAGCGTATTTCTACCGTCCGTCGCGCTGGTGTGGGCATGGAAAGTCCCCCGCAGATTACTCAACTCGATCAGCTTCGGCAGTTTACCCGCTTCGGCCGCTTCAATTTCTCCGGTCGCTTCTCTTAGCTCGGGCACAACAAAGTGTAAGCCGAGCGCAGAGTAGAGATCCTCTTCCGTATTGATCGCAGGAATCGGCTTAGGAGGCTGCTTGGCCGCCGGTTCCGGTCCGAGCCGGTACTCGTTAAGAGTCCAGCCATTTCGCAAAGCCCGCCCTCGGAGCGCGACATTGTGCTCTTTGCTGCCGGTAAAGTAGGCCAACGCAAACGGAAACTCATGGTTAGCGACCACGCGCAGATCGGATTGCATTCCATTCTTCAAGAGCACGCTGGTCTTGGTGTCGCCTTTTGCCAGCACCCGATCAATCAACGGGAAAGTCACAAAATGTTCGGTGATACTTTTTGGATTCTTGGTTGCAACCAATACATCTAAATCACCGATCGTTTCTTTCGCCCTTCTTAAGCTGCCTGCCGAACTGATCTGAGAAACATCCGGATGATCGCGGAAATGTTCCATCATCTGTTCCATTACCGTGCTGGCATCGGAGAGCAGATGCCGGCCGGAATGCTTCTCCCGCCGTTCGATGGCTCGCAGAAAATTTGCGGCCGTCTTTTCCCCAAAGCCCGGCAACTCGGCTACCCGACCGTCGCGGCAGGCAGCCTCTAGATCGGAGATGCTTTTCACCTTCAGAGTTTCCCACAAGACTTTGATCTTCTTTGCACCCAGTCCCTGAAGCTCAAACAGTTCGGATAGGGTATCCGGGAAACTACTGCGAAGCTCTTGATAATATCCCAAGGTCCCGGTGGTAACGAACTCTTCGATCTTTTTGGCAATGGCAGAGCCGATCCCTTCCAGCTCTTCGAGGCGCTTCTCCTCGACTAAACTCGGGAAGTTTCCAGAAAAGGTCTCCAATGCCCGGGCGGCGTTTGTGTAAGCGCGAATTTTGAACGGGTTCTCGCCCTTCAATTCCAACAAACGGGAGATCGATTCCAGCAGAGCGATGGTCTCTTCTTTGGTAACCATGTTAGACAACGCCGCGATCGCCGAGATCGCCGACAACGCCGGGAACTGACAGGCCGATCGGAGCGCAAGATACCAACATACAGCAACGCGGGCGGGTCATCATAGCGGCGTTTTTCCGTTCACGGCGATCTCGGCGCTACCGGCGTTGCTAGTCATCTGGGGATTCCGCTGATCTTGGCGCCGGGATCAATGTGATGCTTTTGAAACCAACCTTGGTTTACCTCGAGGGCATAACAAATTTCGGTCGAGGCGCTACGAATGGTGCGCTCGTCGAATGGCTGCATATCATGCTCTTCCAGCAGAATGGCATTGCCGTTGATGTAGCCAATCGAGAGCGGAATTTTTGTGTTCTTCATCCAAAAACTGGCTTGCCGAGGCGGTCCTAAGATGAAGAGCATCCCCTGGCCATCCGGAAGGGCACTCCTATACATTAATCCGTTGGCCAGTGATTCCTGCGTGTCGGCTACTTCAACCTTTAAAGAAGTTCCTCCCACGTTAAGATCAACGGTTCTTAAGCCAAACGCCCCGCTCCGGGCGTCGGAACAGGCAGCTAAAACGAAGAGGACTAAGCCCAGAACGGGTCTAGCGACGCGTTGCATGATTCAATTCCGTTTTGATCTTCAATGCCTCAGCGACCGCTTCATCGACGGTCGGTCCGAGCACACAATAATGTCCCATTTTCCGGCCTGATCGACCTTCAGTTTTGCCATAGAGATGCAGCTTAGCGTTGGGACGGCGAAGGATCGAGGAACAATCGGGCTGACGACCGTTGACCCAAAGATCTCCCAATAAATTGACCATGCATGCCGGAACCAGCTGATCCGGCAGCCCAAGTGGCAGTCCGCATACCGCGCGGAGTTGTTGTTCGAACTGGCTAGTGACACACGCATCGAAGGTGTAGTGCCCGGAATTGTGCGGGCGCGGCGCGAGCTCGTTGACGAGCAAACGGCCGGAGGTGGTCAGAAAAAACTCTACTGCCACAAGTCCAACCACCTCCAAGTCTTTCGCCAAAGATTTGGCGATATCGGTAGCCTCTCTCTGCAATTGTTCCGGGAGGCGGGCAGGTGCAATCGAATAGTCCAGGATATGCCGATGATGAATGTTCTCGGCCGGAGGGAAGGTTGACAGCTGGCCATCGACTCCCCGAGCACAGATCACCGAAAGCTCGCAATCGAAATCGATCCATTTTTCGAGAATACCTTTCCGTCCGGCCAGCGTTGAGATATCGATCTGATCTGGATTCTCGATTTTTTGTTGGCCTTTGCCGTCGTAGCCAAAATCGGCACTCTTTAGGACTGCCGGTGTACCCAGAGCGGCGAGACCTTCTCGTATCTCTTGCTCACTAGTTACGATACGAAACGGGACATGAGGATAGCCATGCTCGGCCAGGAACTGCTTTTCGCGCTCGCGGTTCTGACAAATGTGAAGTACCTCGGAGCGAGGATAGACCGGTTTTTCCTGGGCGAGCCGGTCGATCACCGAGGACGGGATGTTTTCAAATTCGAACGTGATGACATCGACGGATCGAACAAACTCTTGGAGCGCACCTTCGTCGGTATAAGATCCGGTAAATTCTCGATCCGAAACCTGGCCGGCCGGGCTGTCGGGCGTGGACTCGTAAGTATGCACGCGGTACCCCATCCTCCGGGCGGCGATCCCGAACATCCGGCCGAGCTGGCCGCCGCCGAGGACACCAATGGTCGATCCAGGACAAATCCAATGCCGCATATGAACAATAGAACTACTTCAAAAGACGTACTCTAGCACTTTCAGAACGAAGCAAAAAGGTGGGGTGTGGTTGCCTTTCGCCCGGCCACAGCGAACCCAGCGCTCGGTCGGGCGAAAAACTCGGCGCGCCGAGGGCATTGTCAGCTTTCTGTTGTTTGTCTTTGGAAGAAATATTCTCCTCGGCACGCCGAGTTTTTCGCCCGACCGATTTTCGCCCCAGCGAGCCCAAGATGGATATAATATGGGATGATGTTAGCAGAATGGGAAATCAAGTCCCGGAGCCACGCTTGTGCGCGAACCCAGGTCCCTTTCAACGACGGCCAAACGATCTGGACCTTGCTGTTCCGGGATAAGCAGGGCTTCCGCCGAGAAGACGTTTCCGAGGCGGCTTGGGACCAGTTTAAGGAATCCGTCCAACCGTTCTCATTCTGGAGATCAAAATATCAGGCTCCTCCGGCTGCACCACCCGAGGCGCTGCAAAAGGAGTCGGTGGAAGCATTACTCCGCCGCTTGTTGGAAGAAGACCAGCCCGAGTACCTCAACACCCGTTACGTCTTAGCTGCTATGTTGGAGCGGAAAAAGATCCTTAAACCGGTCGATGTCCGAGAGACGGACGCCGAAAAAATCCTAGTTTATGAGCACGCGAAGAGCGGCGAAGCCTTTCTGATCGTTGATCCCGGGCTCCGATTGGATCAACTCGACGCCGTGCAAAATGAAGTCGCCGCGTTGCTAGCGAACGGACTAGCGTCGCAACAACCGGAACAGTGATCGGCGCCCGAAGGCTTACATCGGGCAGGCAGGAAACGGTCGCCATGCGATGACAATTGGAGGGGAGCCGCTTTGGATCGTACCCAAAGGACCCCACATGATTTGTCTCGGCGGAATGTACGGCCTCAAGCCCTCGCCGCAGGCGGCTCCCGGGAACGACCCAGCGCGGGCTAGGTTTTCCGGACGTCGCGTGAATGAATGCTCCCGAACCGGAACGCTGGGTAGAAAAGCATCACGCTGGATAGTTCCGGGAGCCGCCTGTTTAACACAATGCTTTGGACTTTGTCGCGCTGGAAAGGATATCGCGAGATCTTGAGGCAGGTTCCAAAGCGGCTCCCCTCCAGGAGGGGCCCAGCGCGTGGTAGATCTGTCGGACATCCATGAAATGTCTGGAATCGAACCCGAAAATCCGGGCAACCCTTGCTAAATCCTGCGTCTAGATATTGTTTACTGGTCAATCTTTACTTTTATGCCGAGCAATAATCCGGTTCTGAGAAGAGGCCCTTTTAGTACGGTTCAGCCAGGGGAAGTGGCTGAGCCCATGACCCTAAACGGCGTGATCGGCCGCACCTTTTTCTTCCTACTTCTGGTTGTCGCCTCGACGGCGGTAACCTGGATGTTCCTGTTAGATCGACCCCAAGCGCTTTCCGCCACGATCCTGGTTGGCGCATTAGGCGGGCTGGGCTGCGCTCTTTTCACAACCTTCAACCCAAGGTCGGCGGCGATTTCTGGATCCATCTACTGCTTGTTTGAAGGATTAGCCATTGGCGGTATTACGCTTTATGCAGAGGTCAAATACCCCGGTGTCGCTTTCCAGGCCGTCTGCCTAACTTTCGCGGTGCTATTTGCACTGCTTGGACTCTACTCGTTTCGCATTATCCGGGTCTCACAGACCTTTCAGAGCGTAATCGTCTCCGCAACCATTGGCATCGCGCTGGTCTACGGATTGAATCTCCTGTTGGGAATGTTCCATGCCCCGCTGGGTTTTATTTCCGGTTCTGGTCCGATGGGAATCCTGTTCAGCCTTTTTGTGGTCGGAATCGCAGCCTTAAACTTGATCCTCGATTTCCAGTTCATTGAGACCGGCATCGCGAATCGGGCGCCAAAATGGGCGGAGTGGTACGCCGGTTTCTCCCTGATGGTGACCTTGATCTGGTTGTACCTGGAGATTCTGAGACTATTGATGAAATTGGCGCGGCGCAGGTAGCGGTTCGCGTTTCCAAAATTCGCATCCGAACGGTTGAAAAAGGGTGAGGTCGCGAGCAGAAGATCAGTCTATCGGGTTTTTGCCGCGAAGCGGCTCAAGACCATAGCCCAGGGCCTCAGCCCTGGGTAAGGCAGCCAATGAAATCGCCCTGAAAGTGGCGACCGACGGGTCTGTTCTAGACTTGGTGTGTTGATTCGATCGGTCGTGCGAACATCGCTATTCTCGATTGTACTAACAGGCTGGCAGCAGCCCAACGTCTCGGGTGCCACTTTCAGGGCACCTTTCCAACTAGCTGACCCGGGGCTAAAGCCCTGGGCTATGATCTGTAGCCGCTTCGCGGCAAAATCCGACAGCCTGGCAGACTATCTTGGATCGCGGCTTCCGACTTCGCCACGTTCACCGCTAGCTTAAAACTGTTAGCAGGCTTCCTCGGGACAGGTCGGCGCTGAAATCCGGCCGTGGCGCCCCGAACCACCCTTCACGCCTTCGCTTTACTGGCGTGATGCAGAGCAGTCTTTCGACTGCAGGAGCCGCGCTCCAGAAGATCGAGACAAGCAGCCTCAATCCGAACCGTGAGCTTCAACGGTTTAAAGCCAATGCTATTAGCCAGAAACCGTTCCCTCAGAGTGATACATTCGTCTTGCACCTGCACTACCTCGTGGCAGTCCGCGCAAACGATATGAAACGCCGCCGGAGATTGTTCACGGTTGACCTCGTAATACCGGTGCTCGCGGTTGAGCTCGACATCCCGGATCAACCGGCTATCTAAAAGCATCGGCAACGTGCGGTAAACGGTGGCTAACGATATCAGCCGATCGTTTTGGCGAGCTCTGGCCAGGAGATCTTCGGCGTGAAATGGCCCCGGAAAAGTGATCGCTGCCCGTACGATAACCTCGCGCGGTTTGGTTACCCGGAAACCGGTTGCTCGCAGGTAACTCAAAGCTTCATGAAACAAATCGTCCGGTTGTTTCTTCAGGCGCTCCGCCCGTTCCTGTCGTTTGCCGCTGTTGGCGGGGAAAGTCCATGGCGCGATCTTATGCATCGCGCATTCTGTCCGTTCGAATTTCATGGTTTTGCCAACTTGTCGCGCCGCAGTACTTCGGCGAGCTCAGTCGAGTCGCTTGGCGAAGGCGATCAGATAGCCCCTATATTACCCCACTTTCACGCGTCGTCGCAAGAAAGTTGGCACATCAAGATCTTGTCCGTCGATGATGGTCGGCTCGCTTTTCTCAAATCTGCCCCGCGATACGGCATCAAATTGAAGGACTTCCTGCTTCGCTTCGATTTTCTTCGGCGCCGGCTTGGGAGCCGCTTTATCGGCCGAGGCGGCCTCTTTCCCGTTCTCTTTCCTAGGGGCTCGAGTTTCGATCGCCTCTACCGGCTCTGCATCGAGTTTAACTCCGTCAATTGGGCGTTCATCCTCTAGTCTTAGAGTGATTGCTGGTTCCGGAACGTGAGTAGGCAGCGCCGGATCACTAACCCTTTCCCGAGTGACTTCGATCTCCGTTCGCTCGGGTTCCTGGAGGGCCGGGTAGGCTTCAGCCTTATGCGGGCGGTCCGAACTATCTCCTAGAGAACTAATAATGCTCACCGAGAGTCGGGAGCCCATCCCCGCGTCAATGGCAATCCCCATCATTAGTTGAGTACGGTCGCTAACATGGCGGTTGAGCTCCTCCATCACAATGCCGACTTCGCCCAGCGTAACGTTGGCACCGCCTCGAATCTGGACGATGACATTCGTTGCGTTCGCCAACATCTCCCCCCGATGCATTAAGGGATTTCGTAGCGACTTTACGAGGGCGTCGTGTGCCCGATTCTCGCCATCCGCCTCTCCAAACCCGAACAGGGCTCGAGCGTCGCTGTCGCGGAGGACTGAGCAAATATCGTCAAACCCTAAGCGTATCAGACCCGGTTGCCGAAGCAGGTTCGAGATTGCTCTGATACTTTGACTAATGGTTACGTCTGCCGCCGCAAACGCTTCGTGGATACCCATCCGCGGCAGCGTAAGTTCCGCCATACGATCGTTCTCGAAACAGATGACGGCGTCCGAGTTCTCCCGGATGAGTTGTAAACTTGCCGCCGCCTGAGCACATCGCCGCCTTCCTTCGAAGGTGAATGGCATGGCTACAAGAACCAACACCAAAGCCCCGACCTCCCTGGCAAGCTTCGCGATAAATGGAGCCGCTCCGGACCCGGTTCCACCGCCCAAACCGGCACAAATAAAAACAATGTCGCAGCCGGCGACCGCGGATTGGATCTCTTCGCTGCTTTCTTCCGCCGCCGCCAACCCGAGTTCTGGGTCGCCGCCGGAACCCAGACCTCGGGTAAGATTTCGGCCGAGCTGAATTTTCTGGTTCGCAACCGACCCCGTTAAAGATTGGACGTCCGTATTCACCGTCGTGAGTTCAACGTGATCAATACCGTCGAGCATAGCGCGATCGAGGATATTCGAGCCAGCGCCTCCCACGCCGATCACTCTGATTTTACGAGGTTCGCTGGCCGTCTCTTGGCGACCGTATTGGCGATTCAATTGGACCATAGGTGTATTTCTAAGTTCGAAAGATGCCGCTGAGGCGCTTCATCGTGCGGCTCAAAATCCCTCTCGCCATGGGGCGATCGAGGTGCACGAGGTGGGCGTATCTAACTAATCCGATAGCGGTGGAAAACTGAGGATTTTCAAAAGCCGAAGTGACTCCGGCCAAGGGCAAAGGGGCAGTGACCCGGCTTGGCAACCCAAACACTTCGCCGGCTAAGTGTTCGATCCCCCGAAGCTGGCTGCTGCCGCCGGTGACGAATACCCCCGCCCCCAGATAATTGAGATTCTGATCAGCATCGACCTGTCGCTGGACGATTTCGAAGATCTCGCGGACTCGACAATGAATAATTTGATTCAGAGTTTCACGTTCGATTTCCCTGCCGGCAAAACCGGTTTCGTCGCGCAATACAATGGTTTCACCAGGAAAAGCGTTGCCCAAGGTTACGTCGCCTTCTTCAATCTTCAGTTTCTCGGCTCGCGCGCTTGGGATCTTGAGCCCAATCGACAGGTCGTTCGTGATGTGATCACCGCCGATAGCGATGACACCGCTCTGTTTAACGGCGCCTTCGACATATACGACGAAGTCAGTGGTTCCCCCGCCGATATCAATAACTAAAGCGCCAAGCTGTTTGTAATTCTTGTCTAACACCGCCTGCGCGGTCCCAAACGAATTGATGACAACGTCGGCGGTCTCCAATTCCAGCTCCTTTACGCAGCGGATCGCATTCTGAATTCGGGTGCGAATGCCGTAAACAATGTGGAAATCCGCTTCCAATTTTTTTCCGAACAGGCCTAACGGATTCAAGACCCCGCCCTGACCATCAACAAAGTAATGCTGGATGATGGTATGAAGAACGCAGTCCTCCATGGGCAAACTCACCTCCCGAGCGTTGGTGCGCACGTCTTCGAGATCTTGCTCGTCGATCTCCTCGCGTCCCTCTTCCAGTAGTACGATTCCTCGGTTGTTAAAGCTGCGAATATGCCCGCCGCTGATGCCAAGGTAGACCTCGCTAATTTCGACATCGCTTCTTTCCTCAGCATCTGCAATCGCGTCGTGTACGCACCGCTTTGCAGTTTCGAAATCGACGATCTCTCCTTTACGGATACCACGGGAAGGGGCGTTACCGACGCCCAAGATCTTCAATGTGTTGTCATGGCGAGCTTCCGCCACAACAACGCAGACTTTAGTGGTGCCGATTTCCAATCCTACAAAGATGTTGTCTCTAGCCATTGAAGGGCTTCGCTTCCGGACTTTTTGGTTTTCTGTGCGTGTTTTTGGTTGGGCTGGCCGATTTTTCCGTTTTATGTCCCGATCGGGTTACCGGCAGGGCCCGGCGAACAATTGGTTGGGGCTGAGGCGAAGCGGTTGGCTGCGCCGCAGGCTGCGGGCTGGCTGACGGAACGGCGGGCTCGTTGAACACCACCGGGATATTTCTTTCCGCCATCAGATTCGCCGACTGCAAATCTTTACTGGTGCGCTCGCAGTACGAGAGCAGCATCGCCAATCGCCGGAGCTGGCCAATTAAATCCTCGGGGCCGAACGTTACCACCGACCGCTGTTTATCGGTGACGACCAGAGAATATTCTTTGGATATATCGATCGTGGCGATCTGGAACCGAGACTGCAGCACTTCCGGACAGTCCCGGATCAGCTCAAGACCCGCTTTGACCGGGTCCCTATCGATTGGTTGGCCGACGGTCACGTTAGATAAATCCACACCGATAATAATTGGTAACGTCATGTATTCGGGCGCCGAGCCCTTCGGTTTCAATGCTATCCCGCGGCGATCGAGCAGATAGGCAGTGTCATAGTTAAAGCCGGACTTGTTAGCATCGGCAGATGCGATCCAGGCGATCGGTCTGCGTTCCTGAATCACGATCATCAGTTTGTCCGGAAGCAACCGTTGCACATTCACTTCTTCCACCTGAGCCAACGCCCTTAACCGGTCCTCAACTGCTGAGAGGTTAATCGAAAAAATGTTGGAACCTTCATCGATCTGAGCCGCTCGCAGCACGACTTCTCGCCCTAGCTCGCCATCGGTCGTCACCTCGACCGAGTGAATGGCATAGTCGGGGTTCGTGAAAAAAAGCGAATTTAACAACCGCTGAGCACCGAATACGCCTGCGCCGATCAATGAGAGCAGGATTATAAGCAACGAGAGGACAAAGAATCCCTTTTGGAGCCGCCGCGCAGAGGCCCGGCGAGCACGTACCTTAACATCCAGCAGATGTTGTTGGCGTCGCTGTCTCGATGTGGAAAGTCTGCGGTTTTGCTTAGTCGATCTTTTCTTGGTCACTGCTTGCTTACCACTCTCCTTTCCAGAGAAATCGTCGCTGCGCGCCGTGAAAAGGCGTCGCTTGCGAGGCCCAGATCTGATCGGGGCGTCATTAAACCGGCTGTTTTAACAGCCTTCGGCAAGACAGTTTCACTATTGATAACAGCTCTTGCCGAAAGTTCCAAGCTTAACCCGCAAAAATGATGGTTAGTACGTTTCATCATTGACCCCGACTACTTGAACTTCTAACTCCAACTCAATTCCGCGTTGTTGTTTCGCGGTCTCCTGGATTTGGGAAATCAAATTGAGGACATCGCCGGCAGTGCCCGCGCCATCATCATTGACGATAAAATTGCCGTGAATTTCTGAAACTCGGGCCGCCCCGATACTGCGATTCTTTAGCCCCAGCTCTTCCACCAGCTTGCCGGCAGGACAGACGGCCGGATTCTTGAAAATGCAGCCGGCGCTGGATGCAATCGGTTGCGACACTTTCCGTTTGGTGCTGGCTGCTTCAATCTTCTCGTCGATCTCTACCAAGGAAGACTTCTGCCCTTGAAAGAGAGCCGAGACCACAAAACGTTCGCGTAACGTAGGAACATTGCGATAGCGAATCTCCATCGCATCCGGAGTTAACACCTCAAACTCTCCTCGGAGACTAACTACCTGGACACTCAGCAATTGGTCACAGGTTTCAGCCCCGATGGCGCCGGCGTTCATCCGCAAGCTACCGCCAACACTTCCAGGAATTCCTTCCATCCATTCAAATCCGCCGACCTCAGCATTCCTGGCAGCGCCGACCAACTGCTTCAATCGGACGCCCGCCCCCGCTTCGATTTCAGTTCCACTCACCTTGAGAGCTCCAAAATCTCCTCTCACTAAATGAATAACGCAGCCGGGGATGCCGCCGTCTCGGACCAAAAGGTTTGAACCGCGTCCGATCACCATTACGGGGTAGCGATTGGCCGAACAGAAAGCCAAAGCGTCTGCTAGGGCGCCCCGGGTTTCCGGTTCGACCCAAAACTGGGCCGGACCTCCGACCCGCAGCGTGGTGTGTCGAGACATCGGCTCATAGAGGCGAACCTCGCCTACCCCCATAGCCTCTCGCAGGGCCTGGCCGGTCTCTAAATCCTGAACCAGCTTGCTAGCCTCTTCGTGTATGTCCCCGGCTCCGAGGCTTAGAATGACATCGCCTTTTTTTGCGATCCGAGCCAACTCGCGGTGAAGATGCTTGCGGGCGGGTACGTAAAACACAGAAGGATGCCCATGCTCACGAAGCGCATCCGCCACGGTCGCGCCGGACACACCGGGGATCGGTTGCTCGCTAGCCGGATAGACGTCCGTGACATAAACAACATCGGCCGCATCGAACGCAGCCCCAAATTGGTTCCTTAGCGCTTGGGTGCGCGTATAACGGTGCGGCTGGAACATTACGACGACTCGTTCTCCGCCCACACCGCGAGCCATCTCCAACGTAGCTTTTATCTCCGTGGGATGATGGCCGTAATCATCAAAAACCCGGACGTGGTCGTTTTGAAGTTTCGCTTCGAAACGACGGCGCGCCCCGCGAAACGTAACCAGCGCCTGGGAGATCTGAATTATGGGAACGCCCAACTCGCTCGCCAAGGCGATCACCGCTAGCGCATTGCTAACGTTGTGTCTCCCCGGCACTCCTAAGTCAACGGATCCAAGCAGCTGACCGGACCGGTAGGCTTCGAACCGCGAACCACCCGCAATCGGTTGAATATTGCGTGATTGATAGACTGCCACCGATGATTCGCCATAGGAAACCGATCGAGGGCGGTCCCGGCAAAGTCTGGAAGCATTCTGATCGTCTGCACAGTAAATGATGGACCCGCTGGTCTGGTCCATCAGTTGTGTGAAGACGCGTTCAATCGCCGGCAGGTCCTTGTAATAGTCCAGATGCTCTTCTTCCACGTTCAGAATCACCGCATGCCGCGGCCAATAGAGTCGAAGAGTGCCATCGCTTTCGTCGCCTTCGGCAACAAAGAACTTTCCTTCCCCGTCCCAATGAGCGTTCGTCCCCAGGATCGGTATCTCCGCGCCAACGTAATGAGACGGATGGAGCCCGCCGATTCTTAGAACGTGGGCCGCCATCGCAGATGTCGTGGTCTTGCCATGCATCCCGGCAACGACGATCCCGTCCCGCGATTGCATGATAGTGGCAAGCGCTTCCGCCCTTCGCGCCCTGGGAATATTTAGACGTACGGCTTCGTCGTAGGCCGGGTTGCCCGCCTTTATGGCCGACGAATAAATGACGAGTTCGGCGCCGTGAACTGTTTCCGGCGTCTGCGGCAGATGGAATGTAAGGCCCAAATTTTCCAGCCGGTGAGTTTCGACAGAACTGACCCGATCGCTGCCACTGACGATGTGCCCTAGCTCGAGGAGAAGCCCGGCAATGCCGCTCATCCCACTTCCGGCGACCCCAATCAGATTGATCTTCCTGGGCGGATCAAGCAGGATCGCTAAAGCGTTGTTTTCGTTATCGAGGTTCATGCGTTCGTCGCGCCCTTTCTTCTCGTCCTCGTCCTCGAAAATGCGTTTTGCTCCAGTGTTCGGAACCACCTACAAAAAGAGCCCGAACAGAACCTCGCGTCGGCATCACCTCCAATGCCCCCACCCCTCGAGGACGAGGACAGCCTGCCCGACGAAGCTTTTGCTGGATCCGCTTCAACTTCCATTCGTAAGCGAAGTCGGGACGACGAAGGACGAGTACGATTGCGGTCAGCTCACTTGGATCCATTGCTCGCACCTTCCAACAGTTTGCAGATCTCGGTAGCAGCGTCCTTGGTCGCTAACCCGCGCATGTTTTTCGACAGCTGGTTCCGACGGGACTGGTCTGCCAAAAGCTCATCGATCAGCTTGCCGACGGTCTCCCCATTGGCCGACGCGGAATCGATTACCTCCGCCGCCGATGCTTGCTGAAAGATTTTCGCATTCAGGGTCTGATGGTCATCCGCTGCAAAGGGATATGGAATCAAGATCGCGACACAGCCGAAAAAAGCCATTTCGCTGAGACTGGCGGCGCCGGACCGAGCAACAACGACGTCAGCAGCCGAATAGACTTCTTCCATGCGGTGATGGAATGCCGCAATAAACGCAGGGACACCCTCTTTCTTATAGCGATCGTAGATATACTGATGATCTTCTCTTCCGGTCAGATGGATGAACTGGACCGGCTTCATCGCAAAGTGGGGAAGCGCCGCGGCGATAGTCTCGTTGATTCCGTGAGCACCCTGACTTCCCCCGATTACCGCCACGGTTTGCAAATCGGGATTGAGCTTCAATCGCACCCTGGCTTCCGTTTTTTTAATTTCGGTTTTGACACTCTTTCGAATCGGAGTGCCGGTGACGACAACAGGCTTTTGCGGGAAATACGGCGCACACTCAGCAAAGCCTAGCGCTACCCGATCCGAAAAACGGGCGTTGATGCGATTCGCCTTCCCCGGGATCGCATTCGACTCATGAATCATGGTCGGGATTTTCCCCCACCGAGCCGCCAATATCGGAGCGGTAGAGGTGAAGCCTCCCATCCCGATAACGGCGTGCGGATGGAAGGACTTGAATACCCGGCGACAAGCGAACAGACCGTTCAAGAATTTCGAACCAAAAGCGACGATCTCGGGTGAAAACACACGAGGTAACCCGACGGCCGGAATCTTTTCGATTTTGAACTCCGTACGGTCACGAACGGCCAACGCGTCGATTTGTTTTTCCGAGATAAAAAGGAGCACATTATGACCGCGATCCCGAAGGACCTCGGCGACAGCCAACCCTGGGAACAGGTGTCCCCCTGTTCCACCACATGCGATCGCAACATTCATGAGAACTTAAAATTTTGAGAGGTGTCGTACCCTTACCAACATTTCGGTTCGGGCACCGGGCGCTTCTTCCTTACCATGCCGGTAGATATTTATCAGCACCCCAACGCAGACTAGGCAGAAAAATAAGTTCGAACCGCCGTAGCTGATAAATGGCAAGGGTGACCCTTTGTTCGGCAGCATGGAGGTGGTTACGCCTACATTGATGAGCGCCTGGAGACCGAGTAACGAAGTACAACCGAATCCGAACAACATCCCGAAACGGTCTCTGGCATTCAGGCTGATGAGCGCTCCACTGGTCAAAATCAACAGATAGCAAAAAACGATGACCAAAGTGACTCGCAGACCTAGCTCTTCACCGATGACCGGGAAAATGAAATCCGCATAGGCATACTCGAGATAAAACATCTTTTGGCGTCCGTTCCCGAGGCCCAGCCCATCGATGCCACCGGAGCCAAGCGCGATCAGTCCCATGAACTGCTGTTGCGCTTCGGTGGTCTGATATTGTTCGGGATGGATAAACGCGAGCAAGCGGTTATGCCTTCCTGGAATTGACCAGGCGATACCCATAACCGCGATCAAGCCGGCAACCAACGTGGGGATTAGCAGGCGTAAATTGACCCCGGCAACAAACATCATCAGCAGTGCGGTGGTCCCAATCAACGCGGTCGAACCAAGGTCGGTCTCGCTCACGATCAAGCCCAAGATCCCGCCCACCACTGCAAACGGGATCAACAAACCCTTCACGATTCGATTCTGTTCGCCTTCGTACTTTGAGAACCACCAAGCGACAAAGACGACGACTGCGAACTTGGCGAGCTCGGATGGTTGGACCGTCAGGGAGCCAACATGAACCCAACGAAAAGAACCGTTCAGACGAAGCCCGATCGGCCGAATAAAACAAAGGGCCAAGAACACGTAAGATGCGGCGATCAAGACGGGCCAGCTACGTTGCCACCAACGATAGTCGACCGTGGCACAAACTACCGCCACCACAAAACCGAACCCGAGCCAGAATCCCTGCTTTCGTAGAAAGCTGAATTGATCGCCATGCCCGTCCGAGGCAAAAGCGCCCGCACTAAAGAGCATAACGATCCCGATCGAAATCAGGATCGCCACCGAGAATAGAAGAATGAAAGCGCTCTTTTTGTGCATTTGTACTCAGCCTGCATGGTTCAGCCATCGTCATCGATGGCTGAACCATGCAGGCTATGGCGGCAGAATCGGCCGACTACGCCGGCCGGTTCTGCCGCAGTAATCTATAAAAAGTGTATTGCCAAAGAGCTGTTCGAGAGACGTTGACGTCTCTCGAGCAGCCGTAGCGTGCGCGCTTCAGCTCCGAAAGTTTTCGGAGCTGATGAGCACAGGCTGGTTAGTCGACTTTAGTTGGAATTAAAATGCGTTGGCCTACTTGTAGTTTCCTCGGGTCATCAATGTTGTTAACCCGCAGTAGTTCTGATGCGGTTACCTTGAATCTCTTCGCAATCGAGGCCGGGTTGTCGCCGCGCTGAATGGTGTAGAATTTGGTGTTTTCACTGCTTCCTCCAGTCGTAGCCGTGGTTTTTCCTCCGGCTTGGCGGCCATCCAGCAGTTTCTCCAGCTCGGATCCACCCTTGGCATTGGAATGGTCGGGGACGACTAGCTCGCGTCCGATCGCCACGATCGTTCCCGGCGCAAGATTGTTCGCAACCTCCAAGTCATGAGCCGTCAATCCAAATTGCGACGCAATGCCCGCCAACGTGTCACCCGCTTTTACCTGATAAACCAACGTTTGACTGGGAGTATGGGCATGTCCGGCCGCCGGGTTGGTTCCGGGCGTGGAAATTGGATTGGCCGTTTCCGTTAGGTTCTTAACCGTACTCGTAGAAGATTGGCGATCCTTCAGCGTGCTAAAAGCGAAGATTCCGCCCACCGCCACTACATGAAGGAGGAGCACAACTACAAAAGCCCGAGAAAGTTTAACATTCGGTTCTTCGACGAAATATTCCTCTTCGTCGTAACGAGCGGATTTTCTTGCTGCCGCCGTCCGCAATTTCCTTCGCGGCATTCGTTGAACTGGACGTTTAGTCATTTTCATTTGGCAAGCTCTTGGACCTGTTGGCGAAACTGGTTCCCCCGATCCGCATAGTTCTTAAACATGTCGAAAGAAGAGGTTCCTGGTGAAAACAGAACCGTATCGCCGGAATTCGCGTTCCGACGGGCAACAGCAATGGCATCAGCTAGATCCGCTGCCTGAGTGCATCCGACTACAGGAGACCAGGAGCGCTCGATTCGTTCGGCCATCTCGCCGATCAGGACGGCATGTTTTACTTTCTTCTCAACCAGATCGGTAATGGAATCGAAAGGAAAACCTTTGTCTTTTCCCCCGGCAATTAGAACGACCGGCTTAGCTTGAGACTCGAGCGCCTTGGCTAATGCATCGAGGTTAGTGGCCTTAGAATCGTTGATAAAAACCACCCCGCCGACTTGGCCCACGCGCTCGCAACGATGCGGCAGTAGCTGGTACTCGGTGAGACCCACGGACGCTTCTTTCCACGGAATGTTCAGCGCATAAGCAACACCCAAGGCCGCCATGAGATTTTCTGCGTTGTGAACTCCGCTCAAGTTAGTCGCCTGCATATCGAGAACCGGCTCACCTTGGAACCGGAGCGATTGACCGGACAGAGACAGATCCGCTTCGCCTGGATAGGCGCTAAAAGTAATCGTCCTCGCCTTTAGCTGGGGGAGTTGATCCCGGGCATTCACTACGACGAAATCGCTAACCTGCTGGTGTTCAAAGATCCGGAGCTTAGCATCGCGATACTCTTCTAGATCATGATACCGATCCAGATGGTCGGGGGTAAAGTTCAGCCAGACCGCCACTCGCGGCCGGAATGTGGTTATGGTTTCGAGCTGAAATGAGCTTACTTCGACGGTGAAGTAATCGACCTCATTTTGGCGTTCGATCGCTTCGCAGAACGGCATGCCAATGTTACCGCAAGCGACAGTACGAACACCCGCCCGTTGCAGCATCATCTCGATCAGCTGAGTAGTGGTGGTTTTTCCGTTCGTCCCCGTGATCGCGATCACCGGTTGGTTACAGAATCGAAAAGCCAATTCCAGTTCACCCGTTAATTCTGCTTTTTGCCGAACGAAATTCTGCACCAGTTCGACTTGAGGATCGATACCGGGACTTAGCACCGTAAGATCGAAATCAACTTTGCCGCGTTCAGCATCGGGCCCTAACACAGTCTTTATTCCAAAAGCATGCAATTTCTCAGCGCGCTCCCTGAGCTGCGACGTATCAGCGCTATCGAAAATCGTCACCGCGGCACCTTCCCGCTGAAGCAGCTTGGCGGCAGCTTCTCCGCTGGTGCCTAATCCGAGGACGGCGGCCTTGGTCGCGTTCAATTTCATCTGAGTTTCAACGTAGCGAGACCGAGTGCCGCGAACATCAATGACATGATCCAAAACCGGACGATGACCGTGTTCTCTTTCCAACCTTTCAATTCAAAATGATGATGAAGCGGGGCCATGAGCAGCACGCGTTTACCCCGGGTCTTAAAGCTAAGGACCTGGACGATCACGGACACGGCCTCGATCACGAAGATTCCGCCGACCACCGCCAATAAAAGTTCCTGCTTACAACAGATGGCCACAACGCCGAGCGTGCTGCCAATGGAGAGCGAGCCGGTATCCCCCATAAAAACTCTGGCGGGATGGCAATTGAACCAAAGAAACCCTAGGCCGGCCCCCGCCAACGCGATACACAAGACCGTTAGCTCGCTGCTTTGCGAGTAGTAGGGCAACTCCAAATAAGCGGCGACAACCACATTGCCGGCGGCATAGGCCAGAATCGCGTACGTGGTGGCCACCGTGACAGTGCAGCCCGTCGCCAGACCGTCTAGACCGTCCGTCAGATTTACGGCATTCGATGCGCCCACCACGACAAGCGCGAAAAACAACAGGGTCAACCAACCGAGATTGCCGATCAAAGGTTCTTTGAAGAACGGGATATACAGCTCTTTGGCTTGGATCTCGAGTGCTGGGTTGCACAGGAAAAACACCGTGACCACCGCCGCGAGAAGGAATTGGCAAAGCAGTTTGACTCGACCCGGTACGCCATCCGATTTCTTTTTAGTGACTTTCAGGTAGTCATCGGCAAAGCCCAGGCCTGCGGTGAAAACGATCGTGAAAAGACACAGCCAGATAAAGCTGTTGTCTGGTCGTGCCCAGATCAGCGTCGAGACGACAACCGATCCCATCAAAAGGACTCCACCCATCGTAGGCGTCCCTTTCTTTGCGCCGTGCAACTCATAGAGCCGATGCACTTCCTCGGCGGTGCGAATAGGTTGCCCGAATTTGAGGGAAGTCAGTTTGCGAATGACCCAACTCCCGGAAACCAAGCAGAGCAAGAAAGCGGTAATACCTGCGCAAACCGCCCGGAAGGAGACGTATTGAAATACGTTAAACCCGGTACTGATCGGATGCGGGCCTTGGCTAAGGTGAAAAAGGAAATACATCATGTCGCTTTCCTTTGGTCCGAAGCTCGGGCCGCTTCAAGCAGCGGAATGATTTGATCGATCGCAGCACTCCGGCTTCCCTTGAGCAGGAGTAAATCGCCGGGCTCTAAAATTTTACTCAGAACGTCCGCGGCCTCGGCATTGCTCTTCACCGTCCGGCTCTCGGTTAGACCGGCGGCAACCGCACTTCGAGCAATCGGATAGGCTCTTTCCCCGACGGCGATCAGCACGTCGAAGCCATGTTCGGCGACCGCTTTGCCTACCCTTTCATGTCCGACCAGGCTCTCCTGGCCAAGCTCGCCCATCTCGCCCAGTGCGGCCACCCGCCGCCCGTGAGCGGGAAGGTTGGCGACCGTTCGCAGAGCGGCAATCATCGAGTCAGGGTTTGCGTTGTACGCGTCGTTAACGATGGAGATTCCGGCCACCGCCTTGACCTGCAATCGTCCTGAGGGAAGCGTCGTTTTCGCCAGACCAGCAGCACATTCAGATAGGGATAGACCAAAGGCCAGCCCGATACCGATTGCTGCTAAAGCGTTCTGCACCATGTGCTCGCCCGGCACCGGCAGATGAACCCGCTGCTGGTCTTTTGGAGTTATGACCGTGAATTCCTCGCCGTCAGAGCCATGTTTGATATCAGCCGCTCGGATTTCTCCCTTCTTGAATCCCGCCATCACGACGTGGCCGCGACAACGTCCCGCGATCCAAGCAGCAAAATCGTCATCGGCATTGAGGAGGACCGTACCTTCAGGAGAGACGCTCTCCGCCAGGATCGATTTCTCCTGAGCAATCGCTTGTCGAGTCCCGAGGAACTCGATATGCGCGACTCCGACATTCGTGATGATGGCGTGCTGCGGCGCGGCAATATTGATCAAGCCCGCGATTTCTCCCGGGTGGTTCATGCCATACTCGAGAACCGCAACCTGGTGCTGACGCTCAAATCGCAATACGGAAAGCGGAACGCCGATGTGATTGTTTAGGTTGCCAACGGTTCTTGTGACCTGAAACCGTTCACTCAATACGGCCGCCACCATTTCTTTGGTGCTCGTTTTCCCATTGCTCCCGGTGATCCCAACGATCGGGATCTGAAATCTCTGACGGTAGTTTTTGGCCAGAGTTTGCAGGCCGGTTAGCGAATCTGGAACTTGGATTTGCGGCAAATCAGATAGTGCCGGATTGACGCTTTCAACTAACGCAGCGGTCGCTCCCTGTTCGAGCGCGGTCGCCAGAAAATCATGGGCGTCGAATCGTTCGCCTCGTAACGCGACAAACAGTTGGCCGGGCTGGATTGAACGGGTATCGGTAGAAACAGCGGTGACCACCGCGGAGCCAGAACCGAATAACGATCCGGCAGCTAAACGAGTGATTTCAGCAACGGTACTAGGCTCCATGGTCGCTTAGTTTAACTGGGTGATCTTCCAACGCTCTCACGGCCACCTCGATATCATCGAAAGGGACGGTGTGATCATGGAACTCCTGGTACTTTTCGTGGCCTTTGCCGGCGATGAGCACAATGTCCCGAGGCCCCGCCAACCCGATGGCTCGATTAATGGCTTCGCGACGGTCTATGACGATTTCGAAATTCCTGCCTTTGAACCCGGTCACCACATCATTGATGATCGCCTCGGGATTTTCCTTTCGAGGATTGTCGGACGTCACAATGGCGTAGTCAGCGTATTTGTCGGCCACCGCCCCCATCAGCGGCCGCTTAGCGCGGTCGCGGTCTCCGCCACAGCCAAATACCAGAATCAACCGAGCCGGCTGAAGATCGCGGCAAGTTCTTACCACATTCATCAACGCGTCGTCTGTATGCGCGTAGTCTACGAACACCTGGAACTGTCTCTTGGCGGGAACCGCTTCCAGACGCCCGGGGATCTGGGGTGCGCGAGCCAAAGCCAGCACCGAGGAGCGGATATCGACGCCCAACGCGGACGCTGTCGCCAAAGCGGCTAGCGAGTTATAAATATTGAAACGGCCAATCAAAGGAACACGAACCAAATAGCTCTTCCCTTTTAGATCGAGTTGGTATGAGGTGCCGGTCGATTCCACCCGGTAGTTGCTGGCTCGGAAGTCAGCCCGAGCGCTCATGCCGTAGCTCACCACGTTCAGTCGATCGGAAAAACGCGCTACCAGTTGTTGGCCATAGGGGTCGTCGACGTTGATCACGGCGATACCCTTTTGCGACAAATCATCGCTGATCTTGGTGAATAGCTTTTCCTTCGCTTGGAAGTATTCCTTCATCCCGCGATGAAAATCGAGGTGGTCCTGCGTCAGATTGGTAAATACGCCGACTCGAAAGCGGATTTCATCGACGCGGTTTAAGGCCAGTGCGATCGAGGAAACTTCCATGGCCACGCTAACGCAGCCAGCCTCCAATGCTTGGGAGAAGAGCTGTTGCAGGTCGACCGATTCCGGAGTTGTCCGTTGAGCCGGCAAGATTCGTTCCCCGATCTGGTAGCCTACGGTGCCGATCAGCGCGGTCCGTTGGCCGGCTCGTTCCAGCAGATGTTTAATCAGGAAAGTCGTGGTGGTCTTACCGTTCGTACCTGTCACTCCCACGAGCTGGAGCCGGGCGGACGGATCCTGGTAGAACGTAGCCGCCAGACGAGCGAGGGCGTCCCGCGAATCTTGGACTTGGATATGCGTCGCTCGGGTGGTTCGAAGTGGTTTCTGGGAAACTACGGCCGTCGCTCCGCGTTCAACGGCTTGCTCGATAAATGCATGGCCATCCACTCGATTTCCCTCGATCGCACAAAACAAGCTGCCCGGAGCGACCTGGCGCGAGTCATAACAAATCGAGGTGACGTCTCGGGCCAAAGTTCCAGTGACCAGAGGCTTATCCAGCCGACGAATTAATTTCTCCAGCTCCATATCTGATCGATTAACCACGCCCAGGCAGAGTTGAAGTTAATTTTTTCGGCGTATCGACTAAACCAGGAGGCTCCACTGGCGTCGTCGGTTGCAACTCAAGATAATCCGCGGCCCGCTTGGCGATTTTGGAAAACACTGGGGCAGCTACCGTGCCGCCGAATGCTTTGCCTTCTTTCATTTCCGGATCATCAATTACAACTAATAAAGTGAACTTAGGGTCATCTGCCGGCAAAAAACCGACGAAAGAAACCACATATCTGCCTTCTAGATAGCCGCCGCGAGGATCAATTTTCTGCGCCGTCCCGGTCTTACCGGCAACCGCGAAACCAGGAACCGCTGCATCTTTAGCCGTACCGTCCTTGCTAACCACGTCTTTCAAAGCCGAGATAATCTTTTTGGAAGTGTCGGCGGAGATAACTCGACGCACTTGCACGGGCGAGTAGGAGACGACGGGTCTCCCGTCGGCGTCGTCTATTTCCGAAATAATGATCGGCTTCATCAGGATACCGCCGTTCGCCACCGTCGACATCGCCGTCGCCATCTGCAAAGGAGTAACCGCCACAGATTGTCCCATCGGAACCCGCGTGATATCCAACTCACTCCAGCGATAGGGCGGATTCACCAGACCTGGGATCTCTCCTGGCAATGGGATCCCGGTGGTTTCGCCAAAGCCATAACGCCGGATATATTGGTAGAATCTGTCTTTTCCCAGTTGAATCGCGAGCTTGGCCGCTCCGATGTTGCTCGAATGCGCCAACACTTGATGCAGCGTTAGCATCCCCATCGGATGAGCATCGTGGAGAATATGGCCGGCGTAGGAATAGGCTCCATTCTCACAATAGATCTTGGTTTCGGGCGTCGCGACTTTCTCTTCTACCGCAGCCGACGTCACTACGATCTTAAACGTCGACCCCGGCTCCACCATATCGACGATCGAGCGGTTCTTCTGTTGTTCGGGGGTAGCGGACCGCGGATCATTGCAGTCGAAGGTCGGACGGCTCGCCATCGCCAGGATCTCTCCGGTCTGGGGACTAACCATCACCGCAGTGGCCATCTTGGGTTTGTATTCAAGGCAGGCCGCATCCAGCTCGCTCTCCACGATATTTTGCAGCTGCAAATCGATCGTGAGCCTGACATCGCACCCATCTTTGGCGGGAGTTTCCAACCCCCGATACTGAACGAGTTCATGGCCCTTTTGGTCCTCTTCCAAATAACGGCAGCCGTTCGTCCCGCGCAGGAAATCTTGCATCGATCTTTCGACGCCGAGTCTTGGGTCATGCCCGGCATCGAGATAGCCAATGACTTGGGCTAACAAACTGCCGTTCGGGTAAACCCTTTCAAAGTTTAGATCGAAATAGATGCCGGCAAGTTGTCTCTGTCCCTTGATAATCTTGCTGATGTTCTCGAAAACGTCCTCCGAGACACCTTTCTTCAAGACCTTCGATTCCGCTTTCTTGTCGGCGATGGTTTTGGCGACGAGGGCTTTCAGCTTTGCCTCAAGCTCAGCTGGATCCATTTCCAACTGACTAGCGATTGCCTGCGCCAAAGCAGCCGGGTTCCGTATATGCGAACCGTCGGCAGCCACGTCGTAGATACGTCGGTTCTCGGCGAGGGGTTCGCCCCGAGAACCCCGGATGACTCCACGCCGCGCGTAGATGACTTGCTTATGTACATGTTTCTCTGCAGCAAGCTCCACATACACATCGTGCTGGAGCACCTGGAGGTAGATCAGCCGTACTGAAAACAGACTGAATACTCCGACCAGGGTAAAGCAGATGATGGCAGCTCTCGCTTGCTCATTCCGGTTCATTTTCTAATGGGCCGATTGGAGACAACCCGAAGGTCGTCTCCATTCGGTTCGTCTTGGTTAAGGCGAACGACCTGGTCGGTCGTAATCGGGACAAGACCAAAGGAATTCTGGGTCAGCTTCTTCTTTATCGCGGCCAAAGAAGTGAAGCTGTCAATTTGCAGCTGCATCCGCTCGTTATCCTTGCGGACCTCGGCTAGTTGCCGTTCGAGCTCGATCTGTTTGTCACCAGAGAGCTTCAATTGATTCTTCAAATACACGTACGAGATCCCGGCTGAGGCGATAAAGACCGCCGCAATGATAACCTTACAGAGAGATGCAATCCGGAGAGATGGGGTCGGCGCCCTTCGATTGGAATTCATAATGGGTTGCGTTCGATGACCCGGAGCTTCGCGCTACGAGACCGTGGGTTCTTCAGCTTTTCTTCAGGCGACGCCTCAATTGGCCTCGTCGTAATCAGCTTAAATTTGAAAACCGGATTTGGCCGCGGTTCGGGCCATTCCGGACGATCGATCCATTCCTGCGAAACCTTGCGAAAATAGTGTTTTACGATCCGATCCTCGAGGGAGTGAAACGTGATAACGGCCATCCGGCCTCCCGGCCTGATCCAACCGGATAAAGCCGGCAATGCTTGCTCCAATACGTCGAGCTCGTTGTTCACCGCTATCCGTAGCGCCTGAAATATCCGAGTAGCCGGATGCCGAGGTCCCCGCCGAGGAATGACCTCTTCCACCGCTTTAGCTAGGTCTGTCGTGGTTTGAAAAAGTTTTTCCGAGCGCTTTCGGACCAGATGCGCTGCGATTCTGCGGGCGGATGGCTCTTCGCCTAACCGGCGGAAGATATCGATCAACTCTTCCTCAGGAGCAAAGTTGACCAAGTCTGCAGCCCGCAAAGTAATGTTAGGTCCCATACGCATATCGAGGGGACCTTCCTCTTGAAAACTGAAGCCCCGATAAGCGGTGTCGAGCTGGTGCGATGAGACACCCAAGTCCATCAAAATGCCGTCAAAGGTTCCCACACCCAGCGCCGTGAAATGACCGGGCGCTTCCAAGAAATTGGCCCGAACCAAATGCAGGCGTGAACCGAATTCCGCCAAATGCCTCAACACTTCAGATATCGCGTCGGGATCCTGATCCGAAGCCACGACGTCGGCCCCGGCCGCTAACAAGCGACGGGTATGCCCACCTCCTCCGACGGTGGCATCAAAGAAAAGCTTTCCCGGCCCCGGGTTCAGCGACTCGATCGTTTCCGCCAAAAGGACCGGTTCGTGGAAAGATCTAAGCTGTCCCGCGTTCCGCACCATGACTTCTTTTTCTAGCACACCGATCATGTTCTCCTCCGGACGGACCAATTTTTCGCGCCAACGCCTCGGTTCTGTCCGTCAGATTCCAATCACCCCTAACATGTGATGGAACGTCGGCGCGTCCTCTTCCCTTACCTTTTGCCATGCCTCTGGGCCCCAAACTTCGAACCGGGAATGACTCCCCACTAAGACCACCTCTTCTTTGAGTCCAAGCTGACGACAATGCTCTTCAGGCAGAACAATCCGACCCTGCTTATCCGTCGTCAGGTGTTGAGCTCGGGAATAGAACTGTCGAATGAATCTCTGAACATCCTGCGGTGTAAACCTAGGATCGCTCTTGGCCCGTGCCGCGACTTCATGCGTCACCGCAACGGGCATCACCATCAAACAGCCATTCTCTGGATTCGGTACGGCAAAGAACTCGTCCACCTCACCACTCCGCCAACGCGCGGGGATAGTGACGCGATTTTTCGCGTCTATCGCGTGCCGGAACTCTCCGGCAAAGATCGGCTGAGAGGTGCTGGGATCCATTGTTCAGCATGGCAATCCAACCATTTTGAACCACTACGCCCCACTTTTACCCACCAACCCCCATTTCGGTCAATGAAATTCGTTCGGATTTAGAACATTTTTGTACGGTTTTAGTGTCCTGTTAGTAGCGGTCACGCTTCGCGTAGAACCACGCGACGGGCTACCGGCATTGTTGGCGGGACGAAACCGGGGGCACTGCGAACGGATGGGACCTACGGGACAAGACGGGACCAATGTAAGTCGGCCTATTAGCTGTTAGGTTTCATTAGTCCCATATTTCGCATTAGTCCCATTCACATACGGCGTGTGCTAAACTCTCGCCGAACTCCTCGCGATCTCAGGCCGATCGCGAGGCGGTTTTTAACGGAGCAACCGATTTTTCACGGGTAATTTAATGAAAATCGGCTCAATTCCCCTCGTTTTGAATACTTTATATGCTATACTGGAAGTCCCTATGGCTATTCAGAAGAAAAACGCCTTCTCTCGCCGACTACCTGATCTAGTGACCGAAGAGCTTGTCTCAGTTCTGTCGCAAAAGAAATCCTTCGAGTTCAAACAGCTGTTTGAAGTCGTTCATGAAAACTTAAGACAGCGTAATGCGGCTAGCGGTGGTGAAGAGATGTTGCGTTTGAGAGCTTACGAAAAACTTCAAAATTTGGTAGCTCGCGGCGTCGTTAAAAAGACGGGTAAGAGTTATAAAGGGGATGCGGCTGCGCTCGCAGCGATGGCTGCAACCGCCGCTCAAGCAGCGACGACCGTCATCTCAAAAACCTAGCACCTGGGAATGGCGCAAGATTACCTCCCGATCCTGGTTCAAGTCATCTTTGCCATCGGATTCGCCGGGTTCGCGTTGTTCCTCAGCGTAATTCTGGGCAGGGTTGGAAAGCGAAACCCTGTCAAGGACAGCGCTTATGAATGCGGGATGCTGCCGCAGGGCGAGGCTCAGCCTCGCTTCAGCGTGAAGTTCTATCTCGTGGCGATGCTCTTTATCCTTTTCGATATTGAGATCGTATTCATGTACCCGTGGGCAGTGGTGTATCGCGACTTTGTCGTCAAATATACTGCTCTCCCCATCTTGGGCAGCATGCTGGGCTTCATCGTAATCCTGTTGGTCGGGTTCGTTTACGCGGTGAAAAAGGGCGCCCTTGATTGGAGACGCTAGGCCGAAGACAAGGTAATCAGTTTCCAGTAGGTCAGTAATCAGGAGTAGGAGCCAGGAGCCAGAATTCAGGAGTCAGGAGGCGCTGAGTCGGGAGTACGCTGGATAGCAATCCAGATTGATCCAAGACGCTCGTTGCCAGAAACCTGGAATTGGAGGGTTCTTGACTTTCAGGAACTGATTCCTGACTAGTGACTACTTTCTAAACCAGGTGATTTCCTGCGCCCAGCGCGTAGCTGGGCCCAGCACCTCCTGGCTCCTGGATTCTTGCTCCTAGCTCCCAAACTGCTTACTGAACACTGATTACTGATTACTGATTACTGAAGAATGACTGCCAGACGCGTCATGTACGAGGGCCACGTTCAAGGCGTGGGTTTTCGGTTCTCCGTTAAGGAGATCGCTCAAGGCTTTGAGGTGGCCGGCTGGGTGCGAAACCTGCCGGACGGTCGTGTCCAACTCGAGGCGCAAGGGGAAGAGTCGGAAATTGAGGCTTTCTTAAAGGCAATCGAAGAATCTCACCTACGGGCGCACATCAGGCGCAAGTTGATCACCCCCACCGAGGCGGTTTCCGGCTTAAAGGGACTTCAAATCCAAGGCTAAAAAGCTTTTGGCTCCAACAAATGGGCAACCATTTGTTGGAGCCAAAAGCTAGTAAGTCCTAGACGCTCTCCGTTTTCGGACGAATATTCCTGCGAAAGATGCGCTTCGCGATTTTCGGCGACATCCACGCAAACTTTGAGGCGTTCGAGGCCGTTCTCGCCGATGCCAAGCGAGAAAAGTGTGATCGCTTCATTTGCCTTGGTGACGTTGTTGGTTACAACGCAGATCCCCAAGCCTGTTTAGCGATAGTCAAGGAGCTTGGCTGCCCAGTGGTGAAAGGGAACCACGACGAGTACGCCTCTAGCTTATGCTCGCTGGAAACTTTCAATCCGCTGGCGGAATCAGCCATCCGCTGGACTCGAGAAACCCTCACTCCAGACGAAAAAGAGTTTTTGACTTCACTTCCTCTTAAGGCAGACGTGGAATCATTCACGATCGTCCACGCCACGTTGGACAGCCCCGGCGACTGGGGCTACGTCCTCAATCAATTGGACGCCGCCGCGAGTTTCTCACGACAGAATAAGCAGGTTTGCTTCTTTGGCCATACCCACTCCCCGCGGCTGTTCGTCAAGGATGGGTCGGTGGTCGGTTTCCCTCTCACGGAGGTTAAAATCGAGCCCAAGAAACAATATTTTATCAATGTGGGAAGCGTCGGTCAGCCGCGCGATGGCGACTGGCGGGCTGCCTACGCGATTTACGATTTTGATACCAAGAAAATCACTCTTCGGCGTCTTAAGTACGACATCGAAAAAGCGCAGGCAAAGATTAGGAACGCCGGACTACCGCTAAAGCTTGCGGATCGGCTGTTCCTGGGGCGATGACGCCGAAAAAAACGATTCTGCTAGTTAAGCCGAGCTCGCTAGGGGATATCGTTCACACGTTACCTGCGCTTAGATTCGTTAAGCAGTCGTTTCCAAACAGCCAAATTTATTGGGTAGCAAACTCCGAATGGAGTCCGCTGCTCGAGGGTAACCCGGATCTCGAAGGGGTGATTCGATTTCCGCGAAGAAGCTTTCGAGGGCTCAGAGGAGTACTTCGATTTTGGCAATGGTGCCGAGAACTGGGTAAACTTCAGCCCGACCTAGTACTGGATTTTCAAGGGCTGTTACGGAGTGCTCTGATCTCACGTAGCGCCCGCAGCCGCACCATATTGGGACTCGCTGACGCCCGCGAAGGAGCGAGGATGTTTTACCAACGGGTCGCCCCGGTAACTTCGACTCAGCATGCCGTGCAGCGTTACCTGTCGTTAGCTTCACTCGCAGGCGCGGATACCTCCGGCAAAATCGAGTTCACGTTACCGGAAGGCCGTCCGGTACCAAATTTTGAGCTGCCGAACCAGTTTGTGATCCTTCATCCGTTTTCTCGAGGAGCAGGCAAATTCCTGGGAGAAGTCGAAGTCTATCGACTGACGGCGGCTCTGGCTCCGATTCCTGTGATTATCGTAGGAAAGGCTGACGCCCCCATATCATTCGCCCGGAACGCAGCCTCCCTTGTGAATCAGACCGACCTGGAACAACTCATTTGGTTGCTGCGGAAGGCTGCTTTCGTCATCAGCGTTGACAGCGGCCCGATGCACCTGGCGGCAGCCGTGGCGCGCGAGATTCTCTCGATCCATTTCTGGAGCGACCCCCAGAAGGTCGGTCCTTTTCGAGACGACGCCTGGATTTGGCAGAACCACCAGATATTTCGTAAGGCGCAGCTGGCGGCACATGCAGCCCCGGCAAACCAAGCGGCGCGACCTCGACCCGAACAGATCGCATTGTTCATCCAGGAACGGCTGAGAGTAATCAGTAATCAGTAGGTCAGTAATCAGCCGAGGAGCTAGGAGCTAGAATCTAGGAGCTAGGAGGGGAACGTGTCTGCGTAGCGTTCCTGAGACGAAGTAAGCCCGGACTTCCCAGGAAAATTCCTTGGCTTTAGTAGACCTCTAAAGCTTTGCAGCGCCCTCGAACGAGCTCTAGCCTCGACCGCGCCACGGGGGCCCTCCTGGCTCCTAGATTCTAGCTCCTGGCTCCTCGACTGATTACTGACCTACCATTACTGATTACTATTCCCCCCGCGACTTTCCCCTTTAAATAGCCCCAGGAGCGTCTATTTAACTTTATGCCCTCGTTCGATGTCGTGTCAGAAGTCGATAAGCAAGAGATCGACAACGCGCTTAACCAGGCCAAAAAAGAGTTGAGTACGCGTTTTGATTTTAAGGACAGCAAAGCAACCATCGAGCGTACCAGTCCGGATGTGCTTGAACTGACGGCGGAAGACGCTTCTCGGTTGAGATCTTTGATGGAAATCATGGTTGGTAAGCTGTCCAAACGGGGCGTCGACTTGCGTAACGTGGATCGGAAAGATCCGGCGATTTCACCATTAGGTCACGCCCGGCAAGAAATACATATTAAACAAGGCCTCGAAGGGGATAAGGCGAAAGAGATCACCAAAGCGATCAAGGCCGAGGGAATAAATGTGCAGTGCCAGATGCAGGATCGCCAGATCCGGGTCACCGGAAAAAAGAAGGATGATCTGCAAACTGTGATCCAGCTACTACGGCGTAAAGATTTTGGGGTGGCGTTGAGTTTTAAGAATTTCCGGGATTAGACGGCACGCCAGGTCTGCAACGACGCGACGCCACGGGTGCAATTGACGCCATCACCCGCCCTGGACGGGCGGCATCAGAGAAATCAACTCGTCCGGTTTGAGGACGTACTCACGCGGAACATACTCGACACCTGCGGCAACCAGGAGACAGTTATCCCATTGTTTAAGCTTGGGAAGCAGGGCGTATAGCGTATCCAGCAACCCGGCCACCGTCGTACCGGGCGCCAAGTCAATCGATTCCGGGCCTTTCAAGTCACGAAGCTGAGAAAAATATTGTAGATGAACCGACATCATGGCTGCCGCAGGACACCGATCACCGGGAGATTTCGATACCGTTCCTGATAATCCAAGCCGTAACCAACGACAAATTCGTCCCTGATGTCGAACCCTACGTAATCGGCTTCGATCGGGCGCGCCCGCGTCTTAATTTTTCGAAGCAGAACACAGCTCTTAACAGTCAAAGGGCGAACATCCTGTCGAACCGCATCGACAATCGCAGCCAGCGTATGCCCGCTATCCAGAATGTCGTCCAGGAGAAGGACATGACGGTCGCGCAGATTAGGTAGCCCGGCTCGATCAAAATCGACCTGACCGGACGATTCCATTTTGTCGTAATAACTCCGCACTCGCAGACAGTCGATCTCGAGCGGCAAGGGGATTCGGCGAAGGAGATCCGCCATAAAGATCAGGCTCCCGTTGAGAATCGCCAGAACGGTCAGATCTTTCCCTTCGTAATCAGCCGTGATCTCGGCAGCCAACGTATCCAGCCGGCCGGCAATCTCATCTTCGCGCAACAGGATTCGGTCAAGATCAGAGTGCATGCAGAAAGCGTAGCCTTAGCTCGGATTAGCCACAAAAGGTAGGGCGAAAAACTCGACGCGCACCTGATTTTTATCCTCACTCGATGGAATCGCGCCGGTTTTGAGCCGTGCCCGGCAGCCTCAACGCCAGATTGGGCATGTTGAGCGTTTTCACCGAGCCAAACCCGGGAGGTGGCAACCCCACGGAACGGCTCAAAACCGGCCGGGAAACTTTGACCTGTATGGCACGTCCTGGGCGCGCCGAGTTTTTCGCCCTAGCGACGTCGGGGCTTAGGCTGCGACCGAAGGCAAATTCGTGGCCAACCGCCGGGCATAGCGGCGGATCACTTTGATCAGATGCGGTTTGGTGGTTTTGTCCGTGAACCGAATCATGTTGGTAGCGGCCAACCGGCGGAGTTCGCCAAATGTCCGCTTCGCGATCGTGGTGGCGTATTCTTCCTCAGACAACCGGCCAAGTGCGAAGAACTCCTGTTGAAGTTGACCCTTATCTTTCCCTGCGGGCGCGACATAAGCAGCCTCCGCAAACGCGTGCTTCAGGAACTTCGAAGCAGCGTCGGCCCGATCCATTTCATGAACCGTTTCCACAAACTCCTTTTTAGCGACCACTAGCTCTTCCGCCTTTAAACGCTTGCTGCAGGCCTCCCGCAGCGCCTTGCGCAGGAGGTCCAGAGAGAGGTGTTTTTTTGCGGCCGGAGATCTCAGCAATGTCTCTAAGAACAACTCACCAGACTTCCGGCTGGCTAGAAACCCATCTAGCGTAGCGTCAAACTGCTCGATATCTGTGGCAAGTCTTACCGCCGATTTGCCAATAAGATTGCCTTCAAGCTTATTCCCGTGTTTTTGGAGCCTTTCGGCAACGTGAAGAAGCTTACCCGCTAGCTCCTGGTAGTTCATTTTCGGTTCTGAAAGTGGGTTAGAAAGTTCTGGGTCAGATCGCTGTAATCCTGCGCCCCGATACAGCCAGGCGCATAAAGTACCACTGGAAGATGCTCGCTGGTAGACTCCGCGACCCGGACACAATGGCGGATGAACGGCTGCAACAGCCCAGCGCCTGACTCAAGCACGTGCCGGTCGTGCAATTGAGACAGCATGATCTCCAATTCATTGATCGCCAAACGAAACACGTTTCCTGTATGTCGATAGTGACTAACCACTACGGCGCCCACGTTCGGGTGCCGCCGTTCACCTGCAGAATCGGTGTATTTTCCCCGTAGTTCTTCAATGTACTCAGCCAAAACCTGGAACCCGGACAGGGAAAGATAATCGGGTACGTACGGGACCACACAGCTATCCGAGAGGAAAATTGCGTTTTTGGTGGTGGTGTAAAGATTCGGAGGACAATCGAAAAAGACATAATCGTACCGATCGAGATACTCCCGCAGAGCCCGGTCCAAGATCCGATAAACCGCCGGAGCGCGCAGCTCGTGAATCCGATCTTCTATCCGCAGAAGCTCGACTGAAGCCGGCAACAAATGCAGCTGGGGCACCTCGATAAACCCCGTCCAGGTGGTCACCCCTTTTACCACCGACTCATCAAAATTGAACCGATCCTTGCCCTGGATCGCGTCGTCAAAGATCTCGAAGGTGGAGCGCCGGCCCTTAGCCACGTGTTCGCGCCAGCGGTCAGGCCGCATTAACCAAAGACTCGAATTAGATTGGGCATCGAGATCGACGATGAGAACTTTCTTCTCATGCAACTTCGCCAACGTCGCCGCGATATTGACGGCGCAGGCGGTTTTTCCGACCCCTCCTTTAAAGTTGATAAATGCCAGAACCTTTGCGCTCATGGGCGTCGACCGATAACTATAACGCTCTTAAAACGTGCTCTGGATCAAGTCCTTTCTTAATAAAGAAGCTCTTTCAGCCTCAGTTTGGCTGGTTTTTGCCCGTTAGCACCTTTGAAATCGCTTACGGGAAGCCTTTCTTGATGTAACCATAGGCAGGAGATCCCCCTCATCCGCGCTGGTCGGCGGCTCGATTCGCCGCCGGTTCCCGGATGAAGGAAGTTCGTCCCTGCCGCCATGGACCAGCCTTATACACGCCTCACTGAAGATGATTACGACACGAAGCTCCGGGAGATGGGGAACTATCTTTGGGAGCTGGAACAGGAGCTTTTGACCGCTGATACCGGTCAGGACGAGGTGAAAGGTCCTAAGATTCAGCAAAAGATCTCAAGCCTGGCGGCTAAAGCGGACGAATTCTTCGAGATTCCAGGCGTGCACCAAATCCTGGCGGCGTTTGTCGCAGGACTAGGGCTGCGCATGATCGGCCAATGGGGAGAAGCGAGCGACCGCTTCCTCAGAGTATTGAAACTATCCCCAACCAACGGCGAGGCCTGGCTAGAGCTTTCCTGGTGCCTAGCCGAGACCGGGCACTGGGAAGAATGTGAAATGGCAGCCCGCAGAGGAACCGAGTTCTTCCCAGAAACCGGAGCAGTCTGGGGAAACCTCGCTCTAGCGCTGGAAAAGCTAGGCCGCTTCTCCGAAGCGCTCTCCGCCGTTCGCACCGCTCTCCGGCTGGATCCTGAAGATCCGCGTTGCCAGGATTTGTCGAGCCGCCTCGAAGCCCAGGAGGCTGTCTGATTTTGCCGCCAAGCGGCTACAGATCGTAGCCCAGGGCTGAAGCGCTGAGTAACTCGCACCCGAAATACGCACCTCCAAACCCGCGGACACGGGGCTCAATTCCGGGAAGGCGCCTCTAATTGGGTTGACACGGCTTTTCTGCAAGCAACAAAGCACCGAACACCGAACACCGAACACCGAACACCGAACACCGAACGCCAAACGCAAAACGCAAAACGCGATGCGCGTCACGAGTGGCGTCCGAGGCGTTGGGCTAGCACTGCCTCAATCGCTTTCCCGATCGCCTCGACCCCAAAACGGACTTCGTCCTCAGAAACACAAAGCGGGGGCATAAAGACTACGACATCCTGGATCGGGCGGGTCAACAGACCATATTCCCTCGCAGCTAGACAAATCATCGCCCCGACCCGTTCCCGCCAATCAAATGGGCTTCCGTCAACGGCGCCTACTTCAATGCCGGCTATCATACCGGCTTGGCGCACCTCTCGGACCCACGGCACCTGCCGCAACCGTTGAAGTTCATTCTCCAAAACCGGGATCAGTCCGGCGACGCGGTCCAGTACCGCCTCTTCCCGAAAAATCTGAAGACTGGCCAAGGCCGCGGCACAACCTAAAGGGTTACCCGAGTAGCTATGGCCATAGAAAAAGGCTCGCTGCTCGGAGAACTCTCCGAGAAAACCTTGGTATATCGCTTCTGTGGTTAACGTCGCGGCCAACGGGAGGTAGCCGCCGGTCAAGCCTTTCGCCAGAACCAGGAAATCGGGATTCACGCCCTCGTGCTGACAAGCAAACATCCGGCCCGTTCTCCCGAACCCGGTCATCACTTCGTCGAAAATCAGAAACACGCCATGCCGATCACACCAATGCCGTAATTCCCGCAACATTCCGACCGGCCAGGTCCGCATCCCGGCTGCGCCTTGCACCAGTGGTTCAATCACGATGGCGGCCAAGCTCTCGTCGTCGATTCGAACCAGCTCGGTCAGGTCACTGATCCGAGTAACCGGGAATTGATAGTCCGAGAACTTATCGTGAAAGCTTGCGATCCCGCCGAGACTGGACGCTCCCAGGGTGTCGCCGTGATAGGCGTTGGCGAAAGCCGCGAACCCTGTTTTCTTCGGCCGACCTGTTTGCCGGAAATATTGGATTGTCATTTTGATCGCCACCTCGATACCGGTCGATCCGTCATCGGAATAAAAGACCCGAGTCAGCCCGCTATCTGGAAGCAAGCTCACCAGTTCTTTAGCCAGTCGCGCAGCTGGAAAATGCGTTAGCCCGAGGAACGAGCTATGAGCAATCTGGGATAGCTGCTCGATGATAGCGCGGTTGATTCGAGGATGATTGTGCCCATGGATGTTGGTCCAGATCGACGAATTGCCGTCGAGGTACCGTTTGCCGTGCGCATCTCGTAACCAGGGTCCCTCACCAGAAACGATAAACAATGGGTGATGGCCGGGCAGTGTCCATTCTCGCATCTGCGTAAAAGGATGCCAGAGATGCTTCTTCTCCCATTCCTCGGCTTGCTGAAAATCAGGCGTCATGGTTCGAGATCAAAAAACTGAAAGACCCACAGATTACTCAGATTACGCAGATTTTCATGAGGTGTGGCACAACCAGGCTTCGTTCTGGTCCTCCTAATCAACAACGCACCGTCGCATACCCACCGTCTGGAGGGGAGCCGTCCCGCGGCCGCGGGATAGGGTTGCAGTTCTATCCCATGGCTAGCAGGCGGCTCCCGGGAATGACCCAGCGTAACACTTTTACCCAGCAGTTCTGTTGCGAAGGGGCGATGTACCCGCTGCCATAGAACTGCACAGCGATGGGACACTCTCGGGAGCCGCTTGCTGCCGAGTTACAGAGCCGACTACCTGTAAAGCGGCTCCCCTCCAGGCGCTGGGCGGCTTCTCTGCGCTGGGCGTTTGCAAACTTTTCCATGCTCATTTCTCACCCTTGAAACGCCCTCCCAGATTTGCACGCCGCATCTGCGCGAGGTTGGAGGTCCGCATTCAGATTGAGCAACCGCTCATGATAATCTGCGTAATCTGCGGATCTTCAACTCCGGTTCCGGATGCGCGTCAGCTCGCGTTCGGCCCAGAGAACATCTTCGTGGGAAGCGCGACGGCGCTGGTACTTTCTGAAGAGGACGGCATGGAACTGCTCCAGGTCAGGCAAAAGAGGTTCATCGTAATAGGTCCAGTTTTCGTCCTCCGAGCCCTTGGCTTGAAATCGCCAGGTTCCTCCGGATTTAACCACCCGAACCTCCCGTTTGGTACCGTCATCGTTTCTTTCTACCCAGGCATGGCGATTATGCATTCGTCATAACTTTAGTTTGCGCGACTTAGCAGTCCACGCTATTTGCTCGTTCCCTTGTCTACCGGAAGGAAGATTTTGGTTTTTCTGCTTGGGACCTTGATCCTGGGTGCAGCCCTGGCTCCGGTACTTTTCTGGTGCAGCCAGCCGTTATTCGAGATCCCGGTGCTAAATTCTCTTAGAGACACCGACTTTTCTCGGTTCTTCGAGCGCGCCGTTTTACTAGCCGCGGTGATATTGGCGTTTCCGGCGATGCGCTGGATCGGTGTACGAGAGTTCCAAGATCTTAAAATCAGCTGGGCCTGGCAGCGGAGCTGGCAATTACCCGCAGGCTTTCTTATCTCGGCTCTCGCGATCGCCTTATGGGGCTGGTTCGCGATGAAGGTGGGACTGGCCGCGTTAAAAGTCCGGCCGCCCTGGAATCTGATCCCAAACCTGTTGCTGACGTCGCTAAGCGTCGCCGTGATTGAGGAATTATTGTTCCGCGGTGTCATCTTCGGCCTGATTCGCCAAACAACGCCCACCTGGGTCGGCGCTACGTTTGTTTCAGCTATCTTTGCGATCGTCCATCCCTTAAGACCTGGCGTCACCGGCACCGAATCGGTCCACTGGTACTCCGGATTCGATCTCCTGTCACAAACCGTTCAGCATATGGGCGACCCCCTCGAATTGGTGAGCGGGTTCCTGACGATTTTCATTTTAGGGCTAATCCTGGCGCATGCCACCATTAAGACCGGTGCACTTTGGCTTCCGATCGGGGTGCATGCCGGAGTGGTATTCACCAAGATGAGCTTCAATAAGCTCACCCATCACCTGGCCGATCTCCAACCCTGGTTTGGTCCCGACCTGACCACCGGTTGCGGCGCAATCGCGATCCTCCTTTTGCTCTGGCTACTGGTTTGGCTACTGTTCCCTCGTGCCAGTGGGCCTCAACACTCTTTATCAAACGGTGGTTAATCTCTGCTACCCTCCGTTTTGCGTTTCCTGCCGCTCAAGTTTGGAGCAGGGTCTGCTTTGCCGGGATTGCGTGGAATCGGCGGTCAGGATCACCGCTCCATTTTGCCAAGTTTGTTCCCGGCCTTACAGCGGGGAGATGGGCGCGCCATTTTCCTGCCCGGATTGCGAAGATCACCCACCCGCATTTGATTGCGTAGCGACCCGTTACCAAGCGAACGGTCTCGTCCGTGATCTGATTCACCGGTTTAAATATTCCGGCGAATTTCATTTGCGGCAAATCCTAGCGAATTGGCTGGAAGAAGCGCTGAGTGATCCGAGGATCAGCCGGGAGCCGTTTGATGCGTTCGTCCCCGTCCCGCTACATACAACTAGAATCCGGGAACGCGGTTACGACCAAATCGCTGCCCTGGTCGAGTTAATGGCAAAACGGAGCCATCGCCCGGTTTCGGCCTGTCTTCGCCGTTCCCGCTATACAGAATCGCAAACGCGTTTCTCGCGGAAAGAACGCCTCCAAAACTTGCGGAACGCGTTCGAGTTGCGCAAAGGTAGCAGCGTGCTTGGCAAACGGCTTCTCTTGGTAGACGATGTGTTGACCACCGGTTCAACTTTAGACGAATGTGCCCGAATCTTGAAAGCGCACGGCGCTGAAGCAGTCCGTGCCATCACCGTAGCCCGCAGATAGACGTATGCCGATCTTTCAGAAACGGACTCTCAAGCAAGGAACCCATCGAAAGCGTGAAATGCCGGAAGGTCTTTGGCAAAAATGCCCCGAATGTGGTGAAGTAATCCATAATCTGGAATTGTCGCAGAATCTTAAGGTCTGCCCGAAATGCGATTATCATTTCACTTACTCTGCCCGGGAGAGGATAGCGAACCTGATCGACGAAGGCACGTTCGAAGAATTCGATCAGAATCTTCTTTCCGTGGATGTCCTTAAGTTTACCGGAGTCGCCAGCTATTCCGAGCGGCTCCAAAGCTACCGTGAAAGGACTGGCCTGACGGATGCCGTCGTTACCGGTTTCGGCCGTTTAGCCGGGCATGATGTCGGTTTGGCCGTTATGGATTTCAACTTTTTGGCGGCCACCATGGGCTCTGCCGTAGGTGAGAAGATTACCCGGTTGGTCGAAAAAGGCACCAAAGCGCGGCGGCCGATCATCGCGGTCACCGCTTCCGGCGGAGCCCGAGTTTACGAGGGAATGCTGAGCTTAATGCAGATGGCGAAAACTAGCGCTGCTTTGGCCCGTCATGCCGAACTCCGCCTCCCTTATTTCGTGGTTCTGACCAACCCTACCACCGCAGGGGTAATGGCAAGTTTTGCTTCGCTAGGAGATATCATTTTAGCGGAGCCGAAATGCATGATCGGATTTGCCGGGCCACGCGTAATCCGGGAAACGACCCATCAGGATCTTCCGCCAGGGTTCCAGACCGCTGAATTTCTGCAACGGCACGGCTTCATCGATCTGATTGTTCGCCGGCCAGACCTGCGGACAACGCTGGCCCGACTGGTCGGGCATCTCTCTCCGCGCTAGAGCGGAATCACCGTGCAAGAGTCGTACAGAGAAGCCCTTCGCTGGCTCTACGCCACCCAGGTAAGCGGAGTCAAACTCGGCCTGGAAAATGTCCGCCGCCTTTTGGACGCCCTAGGTAACCCGCACCAACAGCTCGCGTGCATCCACATCGCAGGCACCAACGGCAAAGGGTCCGTCTCCGCCATGCTTGACTCGGTAGCCCGCACCGCCGGGTTACGAACCGGACTTTACACTTCACCCCATCTCGTTCGATTCAATGAACGTATACAGGTTTCCGGACAACCGATCAGCGACGAAGAGTTATTGGCCGGTGTAGGTGTTATCCGGGAGGCGATCGCCAAGTCCAGGTGTACACCGACTTTCTTTGAAATCACGACCACGTTGGGGTTCCTGCATTTCTTAAGCCATCGGGTTGACCTTGCGATCATGGAAACCGGCTTAGGAGGAAGATTGGACGCCACCAATCTGATTACGCCGCTGGTGTCTGTGCTCACTTCGATTGACTTGGATCACCAAAGAATTCTAGGCGACTCCACAGCCAAGATCGCCCGAGAAAAGGCCGGAATCATTAAGCCAGGCGTGCCCGTCGTGTCGATCGCCCAGACCGCGGACGTTCGGGCGGTGATTGATGAAGTGGCTGGATCGATGGGTGCGCCAGTTACTTATGCGAGTGAACCGATCAATGACCTGGCAATCGGGCTGGCGGGCTCACACCAGCGGCTGAACGCGGCCGTCGTTAGAGCCGCCTTCGCCGCCGCTAAAATAAGCATTCCGCCCGAGGCTTTGCAGGCCGGCCTCAAATCCGTATTTTGGCCCGGCCGTTTTCAGGCCCTAGGCGACCGGCTCACTATCGATGGGGCTCATAACCTGGCTGCCAGCCAGCGCCTAGTGCAAACCTGGCGGGAATGCCATCCCGGCACGTCGCCGACGATCGTATTCGGTGGTTTGCGCGACAAGGAGCTCGATAAAATGCTCGAGGCGCTTGCGCCGATCGCTACGCGGTTCTTTTTAGCGCCGGTAAAGAACCCGCGAGGCGAGAACCCAGAGAATATTCACCTCCCCGACGGCATTCCCGGGGCGGTCTTTTCCGGAGTGCAGGCAGCGGTGGAGGCGGCCGGGAAGCTGCCCGAGCCAATCCTGGTGACTGGATCGCTATTCCTGGCCGGAGAAGTGTTAGCCTGGCTGGAGCCGGGCTTCGGCCAATACGAAGCCAGCGGCCAATAGCTTGTTGATAACGTATTATATTTTAGCTATGAGTTGCGCTGTGTCTTTCACGTCCCTGATTTCGCGTCCCGAAGACCAGACTTACGCGGTCCACCCTGGCAGCCAGGCGGCCGTCTGTTGCATTTTCGAGCTGCTCTCCCCGCCCCGCAGTAAAACGATTCCTTACGCATACCTGCAGATGATCGATACTATGGACGACGGCACGATCTTTCTCCGCTATGCCTTTGCCGACGTCGAGCTAGTCCCGAATCGAACCTTTGCCGCCAAACGCCAATTCCTGGACGATCTGGCGAATTTCCGCGTCTCAACGATTCGTGAAACCAATCAAATGAAGATCCGGATCCGCCTGGAACCGGGAACGGACAAACCGGAACTGTTTTAAGAGGACTCAGCCGATCCACTAAGCCATTTGTAACGCCGGTATCGCCGACATCGGATATCAGTTCCCGGCGTTTCCGGCGATTACGAACCTACCGGAGGATAATCCTTCGTTCCCCATCGATTCATCAGGGCATTATTAACTCCCCAACGAACGATCGGGTGGCGAGCAGCGATCAAAAAATGCGCCCAAGGAGAATTTTCTCCCAAGGCCGGCCCGAATTCTTCGCGATGATCCATGATCGCTGCCATAATATTATCGGCAAAGAAACCCGCGTTACCGGTCAGCGCCGGTAGCGATTCTGCCGTTGCTTCGGCGATCAACAGACAATAACCGATCAGCTTAGCGACGGTCCTTACACTCAGAAAACCCGGCTCAGATATCCGGTCCGGGTCGACCACCAACGGGAAGTTCTCTGCCGTGATTTCCCGGTAATTCCATTTATCACACAAGTCGGTTCGTGACATCGGGAACCGGGCGTGGGAGACCAAATCCAGAAGGCTCCAGGCGATTTTCGGGTAAGGAGGCTCTGCGAAATTGTACCTGTAGTTCAAGGGGATCGCCCGAATGGTCGAAGCGTCTTCGGGATACAGTCCCAAGGACGATCCCCGCGTAGGCGATGTCTGGTCTCCTCCCATTGTATGTCTGTCGTGGGCTGCGTTAAGCGCCGGGCGTCGGGCGAATCGAGTAATCAGTGTGTCAGGAATCAGACCGGACTCTCTGATTACTTCGCAAATAAGCCCCCGGGGAGTCAGCGGCCCGAACCCTCACCTCGGAGGAACTGACCATCCTACTTCGAGACCGGGGCGCCGTTGGTGCGCGCCTTTTTCTTCTTCTCTTTGATTTCAAAAGCCAGCGACAGCACTCGCCGGTACTTCGCCTGGCCGACCGCTACCAGGCGGATACTGAGATCAGTCTTTTCATTGATCTCCTGTAAGGCTCGATCGATTGCCCGCTGCTTCAGATTAGGCCAATGGACCAAGCATTTCTCGCTGACGATGTTTCCTTGCGCATCCCTGACCTCATCAACCCCGAGAACCTTCCGTAACTTCGGAATAGAGATACGCTTCAAGTTAACCTGCCTCCATTTCCAAGCCCATTCATAAAGGCGGATCGAGTACTGGCTCGCCAGCTTGACCGCCGCTCTCTCGGAATCCTCTTTTTGGTGGTTCTTGAGTCGCTCCAGGTGCCGGTATAGCCCGGGATCAATGTGGAGGATCATCTTCTTATCCACTACGCTCACCGAGCTGAGCCACCGAGCATAAAGGACGGAATTCTGTTTGTCCCCATTGTGTAAGACCAGTCGATGATAGGTCAGGAGTTTCAAGACCGCCGGTTGCAGGTCAAAATCTTCAAAATCATAGCCAGTCATGCCGGGCTTAAGGCGGTCCACAATCGACATGACGACGGTCCGCTCATCTTTGGTCAATTTATAGAACGCTTCGATGAGGTCGTCGCCAAAACCAAGCTGATCATCTAGATCCGCAAGCGGTAACGTTCCGAAAATTCTGTTATTCTTACGCACTTTACTTTGTGGGATTTACGGTGTTAAACGTTGATTTATAACTTAATCTTTTTAAGAAAGAAGCACTAAAAATGGTTTCAACAAAGGAAACCCGGCCCGCGGCACCGGAAACACAGAAGTGGTCCTTTTCGGCGGACGGAAAGCCATTGAGTCTAGACGAGTTCTTGGAATCGTTCAAAAAGCAGGGCCTCTTCTATGAGGGGAAGGAGCAATGGCTCAAGGGCGTGGTCAAAGTCTCTTGGGAGAATTTTTTCTTGGTCTGCACGGAAGAATTGGATGACATTTCACAACGGGCCGCAAAAATGTTGGTTCATTATGGTCTTGAAATCGTCGAGGATGTGGTGAGCCGCATCCGGGGCCCGGTTGATTCAGCCAAAATCGCGGAGGCGATGAAACGAGAATTCGACGAGCAGTACGATAATCCAATTTATCAATTCCAATGGGCTATGCGGCACGACGCAATTCGTGAGGCTGTCACCAATGCCGTAGCAAATCGCTGGGGCAAGTGACACTTGCTGGGGCGAGGCTCCCAAAACTAGCTTCGGCATTCGCCTGTTTACCGCCATAATCCGGCGGCCGCCCAGGCGTTGCCCAGGCGTCAACAGCCGCGATTGGCCCTATGCGGGTCTGAGTGCGGTAGGGCGAAGAACTCGGCGCGCCCAGGACAGCCTTACTCCTTCAGATTACTCCGCGCCGGTTTTGAGCCGTTCCGTGCGTGCGCCAACACGACAAGGTTACATATGCGCGAATCGTTGACAGCACGGGTGAGTTCGCACCGCATTGAGGTGGCAGGTTCACGGCGCGGCTCAAAACCGGCGCGCGATGCTTTAGACGGTTAGCCGAACCATGGGCGCGCCGAGTTTTTCGCCCTACCGATCAGGGTCGCAGCCGAGTGATTGCTTATGTTGACGCTCATTGGCGGCAGCCGGACGAAGGCTGAAGGGTTGGCGTAGTCGAGAGTTCATCCCTACCGTTTTCTCCTCAATTTTTCGTCAATTAGTTGAAAACTGCACCAGAATATCATAACAATAAATACATATGTTTGATGTATCGGCGCAAACCGGATCCGAAATAGCGCAGCCAGCACCCCTAGACCCTGCCCCGCGCGATCCCCTTTGTTACCGCTCCCGGAACGGGACCTTGATTCGCCTCCCCAATTACTGCCCCGGGCTAGCGTCGACCGAGCTTTGCGTTCAAGGTGAATATCAGCTCCAAGCTCGATCGATTTCGCCAACGCGGTCTGGGACCAAGTCCCAAATTCGATTTCAACTCGATGTCTGCCTCCGCGGAGAGGTTATTCGCAGCCAACGCTACGAGACCGGCGCCGTTTCCTTAACCGAAGCCGTGGAGCAGGCCAAAATTTGGCTCCGGCGACAACGGGCCATCGCTCGGCTTTCGTTCATTACGGCACCTTTTTCGTTATTGCTATGGGGTCTGCTGGGCGCTACCAGCTGGTTTCTATTTCCCCTGGTTTCTTGGGTCAGCTTCGCCCCATTTTTTGTCTGTCTGACAGTCGCGCTGGCGAGCGCTCCCGCCAGACGTCAACGGAGAATCACCGCTCGCTTGGCCGGGTTAAGCTGGGACCGAAACGACTTTTGCCGAGGCTGGTTGATTACCGGTGACACCGGCGCAGGCAAGACCTTCGCCATCAATTCACTGTTGCACTCAGTGTTTCAGAATGAGCCGGACTGGGGAGGACTCTGCTGCGACGAGAAAGGCATCTATCACGAAACTTTGGTCCAAATGACCAGGAAATACGGCCGACTCGGCGATCTGCGATTGCTCCAGACCAAACCGGATGGCGCCGGAGACGATTGGGAGCCGCCAGCGATGTTCAATCTGCTTTCCGATGACTCTATTCCCGGGTCGACCTATGCCACTGTCATCGTAGACACGGCGTCAGCTTTAGCCGGCGGTGGTGAAGATAAAGGCTTTTTTAAAACCCAAGCTCACGCTCATATCGGCCGTGGGATCCAACTGTTTCGACTACTGGGTCTGCGTCCGACGATGCACCATTTGCTCGAGGCCCTACAGTATCAGCCCATTCTGCGAGCGATGTTAGCCCGGTTGGACGCCCTGGCTCAAGCCGGCAACCGGGAAGCTCGGGAATGCAGTGACCATTTCTTGAACGGTTATCTGCGCCAACCTCCGGAGCAATTGGGCGGGGTTATCTCCACTATTTATAACTATCTAAATTACTTTACTAATCCCGACCTGGTACAGGTCTTTGGCGCGGAGGAGAACAGTTTCGAATTCTCCGATTTGGACGATGGCGCCATCATCTGCATTGCCATGCCCCAGAAGTATCAGACCGAACGTCGCTATATTACCACTATCCTAAAGCTTTTGTTCTACACGCACGCCTTGCGGCGGTTCGATCCCCGGCCATCAACCAAGCGACCTCTCTCTTGCGACAATCTGCTGATTTGCTGGCAGGATGAAGCTCAGCGGTTTGTCAGTGAATCAGATGGGAACGTGGATGTAATCCGGCAGGCGAACACCACCACCGTTTTGGCCGCGCAATCCAAGCTTTCCTTTATTCCCCCGCTGGGAACGAAGGAGAAAGCCGATGTAACCTTACTAAATTTGCGAAACCGAATCATTTTCAAAGCCGCAGACCGCTCCTGCGCCGAGGGTTCCGCTGACTTCATCGGGAAGAAAATGATCTGGAAAAAATCGTATACGCGCGGAATGGGGAATCGTTCCACCACTCGATCGCGTGAGGAAGAATACCGCGTAAAACCGTTCGAACTGATGGCGCTGCCGAAGTTCTCCGCGATTGTTAAGCATTGCGAAAAATCGTTCCGACGAGCCCGAATTCATCCGATTGATCCGGAAGGAAAAATCCCGCACTGGTACCCGTTATGGAAACGGTTGCTGCCGTGCCGGTAAGGCGAGGCTCCGGTAACCAACCTGCCCGCTAAACCCGGCAGCCGCATGACAGCCGCCAGCCGCCAGGTTCAAGTGTTCGGCATAAACCAAACCGCACCATCACCGAGTCGGAGGGGAGCCGCATTAGAGAAGTGCCAATGACAAATTAAAGAACGGTCTACCGCGAACCAAACCAAAAATTAGGTGTAGCGGCGGCTTGCCAGACGTAGCCTCCCGGAGTTTCGAACGACGGGGCGGAGTCTGGCTCCCACAGGCGTGGCGCGTTCTAGCGGTTTTTCTCGCACCCACAGCTTTCGAGCTTCACACCTCCGGAGGGCGTTTTGTCCTCCGAAGGTGTGAAACTGCTCGCTTTTCAACTTGTCCGCGCGAAGTGACGAGCGCCTTACGCAACCTGCGAGTAATCCATCTGTTCCAAATCGTTGATCAGAGCCGGCCCGGTCGGATTCCACCCGAGCGTTTTCCTGGTTAGAGCGCTTGATGCCAGAAGGTCTGCACCTGCGAAACTACCCCACCAGCCAAAATAGTGGGGAGCTTCTTCCGCAGATATTGAAGTTACCGGCACCTTCAAACCTCGGCCGATGGTCTCGGCGATATCTCGCATCCGCACGCCTTCTTCGGCAACCGCATGATACTTTGCCCCCGCCTCAGGCTTCTCCAGCGCGAGGCGGTACAGACGGGCAACATCGCTAATATGCGCTGCTGCCCAGCGGTTCGTCCCACTGCCAACATAGGCGGCCGCACCTTTCTCACGCGCTGTCGCGATGGCAAAGGTGATGAGTCCTTGCCTCCGGGTATCGTGAACCTGTGGGAGGCGCATCACCGAAGCGCAAACGCCCTTCGACAGTTGGGCAAGAGCTGTTTGTTCCGAAACTCGAGGGAATGGGAAGTTGGGTGATACGACGCTCTCTTCCGTCGCGAGCTGGCCAGGCCTAGCCAATCCAGCCAATCCAGCCGCGACGATCAAGGGCCGATCGGAACCGGCGAGCACAGACCCCATAGCCTCGATCGCTTGTTTGTCGGTTTCGCAACTTTTGAGGAAGTCGGAAAAATCATGGGACATTCCCAAATGAATGACCGCATCCGAAGCGGCGGTGCCGTTTTTCAGGCTTTCAATATCTTCCAGAGACCCTCGATGCACCTTGGCGCCGGCGGCGGTAAGCCGTTCGGCGGCCACATCTGAGCGCGCCAGACCCAGAACCTGATGCCCCCCATCGATTAGTTCCTTAACAACGGCCGACCCGATGAAGCCGGTCGCACCAGTAACGAAAATACGCATATGGTTAATCTCTTTGGTAAGTTTTGGTTTCGCCTTCAGCATCGCGCTCCCGCTTACCTCTGTAAATCAACGGAAGTCCAAACTTATTGCCTAATAGTCCCCTGTAACACCAACTGGATTCGCTCAGCAGAGATAAAATCTAGTTGGACATTCGTTGGCTGTGGCAACGACGTCCTTCGATGTCGCTCCTAACGGAGCTGATCGCTTGTGGGTGCTGTTCGAGCTATAAATATTTTGCTCCTACGGAGCTGATCGTTGGCTCCGCTGGGCGCAATTTGTAAGTTGGATTTAGTCCTGAATTGCCTAATAGTCCTAACAAGGCAGTAGTCAGCTTGTGAACCCGGCCCAAAACGGTAGGCGATTTTATGACAGACTTTCGTTCCCAGCTAGGTAGGACAATCAATTTTTTCTCTCCGGCGGAGGGAATCAACGCAACCCCTGTTCCCGGCGTCCATTGTGCAAAATTCTCTCACACTGACCGTCGCACCAAACGCCGCTGGCGTGCGTGTTTGGCGGTCGTGGCTCAGGGTAGCAAAGAAGTCGTCTTGGGCCGTCAGGTCTACCGGATCGACGATGGGCTGTATAGCGCGACTCCCATCGATTTGCCCGTTATCAGCCGGGTGGCTCTGGCTTCGCCCGGAAAGCCGTTTTTATGCTTACTGATAGACTTGGATCCAATGATTTTGAGCGAAGTCTCGGCTCAACTAAGCAATGACCTTAGCGCAGGTTCGGAGGATTCTCTTCGAGGAGTCTTCATCGGAAAAGCCAGCGAGGAGATGCTGGAAGCAGCCGTTCGATTGGGAAAGCTCTTTCACGCTCCGGAAGACGCGCCGGTGCTCGGCCCTTTGGTTGTTAAGGAGATGATTTACTATCTCTTGAAAGGAACGGATGGAGATGCGATCCGGCATTTTGTCCGTTCCGGCAGCAAGACGCATCTCATATCCCAGTGCATCCACTGGCTCCATTCTCAGCTCAACCACGATGTCGATGTTCCCGCTTTGGCTAAGGCAGCCAACATGAGCCGTTCTGCTTTCTTCAAACATTTCAAAGCCGTAACCGCAATGAGTCCAATTCAGTATCAGAAGCGTCTTCGTCTGCTGGAAGCGCGACGCCTCATGATTGAGGGCGGTGAAACGGCAGAAAGTTCAGCCTTTAAGGTCGGCTACAAAAGCGCGTCACAGTTTAGTCGGGAGTATTCCCGGATGTTCGGAAATTCTCCATTACGGGATGCCATCAAAATAAAAGAAATGGTGACGTTGGAGGTGTAGATGCGCGCAGATTTAAACCGCAAATGCACTCAGTCTCTGCCCCAAAGGGGCAATAGGACTCAGCCTGGGGTTTTAACCCCAGGAACACGTCCATACGATAACCCGCCCTGAAAGCGCCGAACGCACGGCTCAACGATGTGCTGATTTCGGCGAAACATCTCAGCGCAGTCCGGTTGCGTAAGTCCGAAATTCGGCGGGATCCAACTGAGGTTGCAGTTGTCGCAAGGCGGTCTGGAAATCGACCATTCCTAGCTCTCTTCCCGCCAGCATATAGTTCTCCAATTCTCGTTCGTTGCTCGATAGGATTACGGCTTCGGTATTGGGCGCGTGTACACAGATCTCGCGGACTGCCATTCTACCGGAGTTTTTGCGTCGAAGCAGTCTCTGATTGATCAGCAAGCGCATGGTCCGAGCAAAAACGTAACGCACCTCTCCGGCCGCTCGTTCGGGAGCTAACAGAATCAAACGCCTGACCGTTTCTACCACGCTACTGGCATGCACCGAACCGATAACCAGATGCCCGGTTTCAGCAGCTTGTAACGCAGCCAGAACTGAGTCAGCATCACGAATCTCACCCACGACAATGACGTCCGGATTTTGGCGAAGAGCCTGGCGCAAACCTTCGGCGTACGATGGCAAGTCGCGCCCAACCTCGCGTTGAATGATTTCTGCCTGGTTCGGTCGGAACAGGAATTCAATCGGGTCTTCAATGGTCACAACTTTTGCCGGCCGCGAAAGATTAATGGCTTCGATAATGCCTGCAATCATTGTCGTTTTGCCGGAGCCGGTCGGTCCTGATACTAGGACCAGTCCTTCGGTCAGCGCGACCAGCAGTGCCGCAATGCGCTTTGATATTCCGATCTCGATGAGATCTGGTGGCTTGTCGGGCAGTGGACGCAACGAGGCGAAGAGCTCGCCCTGGGCATGCGCTAAATTGATCCGGAACCGGGTTCCATAGATATCGGCGGTGTAATCCGCGGATCCCATCGCACTGCCTACCTCCGAAGCACCGCCCGGATATAACTTAATTAGTTCCGCGATCAGTTCTTGCACTTCGCTTCGAGACAAAGCGCCATCTTCGCTTAGGTGAACCACTCGACCCTCGACTCTTGCGCTGATGTTAGTCTCAAAGACCGAGATGTCGCTCACTTGATTGGAGCGAACAAACTCGGCCACTTTGCTCCATCGCTCTGCCGCTGTCATGTTAATGAAAAACTCATTGCGGAGACGGCGACGCACTCACCTTCGAGTCGTTCTGGGGATGCTTTGAACAGGTCACGGTCTGGGTCAAGCTATACAAATTGGTGTATTCGACGCCAGGCTGGTCGGGGCAGGTCGGAATCCCAAACCTGAAGTACGGCTGAAAAGCCGTCTTATCGATCGAAGTGGCGCCCGGATGATCGCGGATATACTCATCTTTGGCCGCCTCAATAGTAAGCATATTGTTCAAGCAGACCCGCTGGTTCTGCTGGTTCAGCGCAGATAAGACGGACGTCGTAATCAAGGCAGAGATCGCCGCGATGATCATGAGCACCACCAGAAGTTCAATTAAAGTAAGACCGGCAGTGCGATACGAGAACGTCTTTATCCCGAAGGGATTATAGGACTGAGCCCGGGGTTTGAACCCCGGGTATAGGTCCAGCTCATGCATCGCCCTCACAAGGCGCATCGTACTCGTCCTCGTCGTCGTCCTCGTCCTTGAATCCGGGCACGCTGAGTGATGGAGTATCGGAGTGTAGGAGTACTGCGCCAAGTCCGAATTGCACCCCGCGGCCGCGGGGTTGGAGATGCTGAAGGGGCGACAGATAAGCGATGAGGATTTTCGTTCGTTCCATTCTTGCGAAACACCCACTCTGCCGCCCCGTTGGGGCGGGCCGTTTTTGGGATCGGTACCCGGGGTTAAAACCCCGGGCTGAGTCCTTACGTCCCTTCGGGACACATTCGAAAGGCGGAGGCATCTGCGAGTCCCCGATCGCCCGGAGTCCTTCAATACCGAATAGAACACAGATATCCCGCATCGCCTTGCAATGCGTTCGCTTACAGAATCGACACAGTGTTGCTTTTCATGACCTACCCATTTTCTACCGGTAGGCCTCATAGTTCTCGAGATCGTCCTTCAACAGAAAATCTCGTAACACCTTCTGTGTCACCAAGTTCAAGGCTCGGAATACGTTCCTGCCGGTTACACAATCACCGGCTAATCGGTCCACTTTCCGTTCCGGTGCTCGCAATAGCAGATCCATGGCTTCTACCGGCGCGATCTGTTCTTCCGGCAGATCACGCTTATTATAAAATAGGAGCCAGGTTAGCTGCTCAGGCTTCAGATCAAGAGTCGCTAGATTTTCTTCCAGATTCTTAAGACTCTCGATATTCGCCTCCATTCGCTCCCACTGTGAATCCACAATAAAAATCAAGCCATCAACCCCGCGGAGAACCAGTTGGCGGGTTGCGTTGTACATTACCTGGCCCGGCACCGTCCACAGCTTGAATCGCACCTTAAACCCTTTAACCGATCCACCAGTGATCGGCAGAAAATCGAAGAAAAGCGTTCGATCGTTCTGGGTCGGCAACAAAACCAAGTTCCCTCTGTCCTGGGCATCGACCCGCTCGTGAACATACCCAATAGAGGAAGTCTTCCCGCCCAAGGCACAGCCATAGTAAACGATCTTAAATTCGACCTCACCTTTAACGAAATTTATGAAAGACATCGGAAAAATGCTAGTGTTAATACAACTTATTCTTCGAATGTTTTTTGCTGCTACAACTATCTCTGGTTGAGACTAAGATCGGTAGCGTCGCCCGCCGTACGGAACCCGATACGCTTATCGATGGTATACGGAGAGAGACCAACGACCTTTCGCGTTAGCTGCCCCTCCTCACACATGAAGTTGCCTCCTCGAACGACCGGCGAACCACTCCCGTCGTCAGTGGCCGTCCATTCGGAAACGTTACCGGAAAGATCACGAACACCATAAGGGCTAATGTCGCTCGAGTATCGGCCCACTTCCGACCAAACGGCAGCTTCCCGCGCGCTCCGGTAAAGGTTGGCCGCACCACTCATGAAGGTATCGCCCCAGGGATATTTTCTTCCGTCAGTCCCTCTCCCCGCTTTTTCCCATTCGAGCTCAGAAGGCAGTCGCCGATTCTGCCATTTGGCAAACGCATACGCATCAAACCAATCCAGATACACCGCGGGAAAGTTTGGGTTAAGCCGCACCCCTTTGAATTCGGCGCCTGAAAATGCTGCTTTAGCATACGCTTCCCAACTCGGATTCGAGTGCCCCTTTCCTAAGCGCTGATTTGGATGGTCATACTTCGTGTCGTGTCCTACCGCATCCAGAAACTCTTGATACTGCCAAATCGTGACTTCGGTCGAGTCAATATTGAAAGCGGGTATGTCGACCTGTTGGTTATCTTGAAACCAGAATGGTCCGGCTGGAATCGGCACCTTCTCTCCAGCCAGTTTCTTCCAGGTAAGTTGAGGGCCGAATAGCTGCACAAGTTTCTCCTGGATGAAGAGTTTCCACTGCTTAGAGCGGAAGCCGTGGCCAACTAACAACCAAAGACCGATACCAAGAAACGCAGCGATGAATGCTAGAGAGACTCTCTTTCGTATGTACTGACTTCTGAGCTGTCGCCGCTTCTCTTCTGCAATGCGATGCAACAATTCCGCTACCTCGTCTTCCCTTAGAAGTGGTGTCGTGCGCGCTTCATCCCTACTCGTCTGCCTGCGCAATTTTGACGGTTGGGGTGGCAGATTAGCTGAATACGACTTCTCTCCGGTTTCGCGGGTTGCCCGTTTCTCGTACAACAGTTCGTCGCGCCGGCGCACCGCATCCATTAGAACCTGTTCCCACCCGCCGGCAATTGTGCGCGGCGACAATTGGTTCGGCGGCAACGGCGCGAACTCGAAGTTGCCCTTAGTCCAGCAGAGCACTTCCAGCAGCGCAGGTTCGCCTGATTTCGCCTTAGTCGCTGCATGGATGATTCGCCCATCTCTGAGCACAATCTCGCCGATCTCGCGGTGACGACGAACTCGTAACCGCCCATTGCGTCGAGCCACACACGCCATCTGAATGATGTCGAGTAGCTGGAAGCTGCGTAATTTGCCGCTGAAATCTGCTGAGCCGTTCTCCGGTTGAACGGGTCCCGATCTCCTCTCCATAGAAATACCTTGGTCTCGTCCGGGACTACGCATGGCTTCCAGGTAAGCTGATCCTTTGTCCGGTTTGAGCGTAGGCATAGCCCGAAGCGCAGGCAAGACTTTAGCGGTCAACGCTTGGACCTCCCCGGCCGAACGACCTGCGCTCCGTAGGTGCGAAATATCTATAAATGGATCCGCGCATGGCGGCAAGCTCCGTAGGAGCGGAATATTGATGGCCAGTCCCAATCGCGTATCCCCGTTGATTAGCGGTCGGGCGAAAGGGGTGCTCGATCTACGCACTCGCCGATGGGAATTTAGATGCCGCTCCTACGGAGGTCTCCGTTTCATATCGTTGGAGAAGCCTGATAATAGGGACGGTTTGAAATTGAGATCATCGTCCCAGAATGAGACAACTCGTTGTCATTTTGAGACTGCATTTTTGGGGTAGCCAGTCCGCCATCCCTGGGTTCGGGATTATCGTTCGAATCTTTCCTTTAGTATAAAACGTGCTTCTCGATTGGAGACCTCCTCACCAACACTGAAATGCGAGCCTTGCTATCACACTTTAGGTACGCGGTGCGACTCCTGCTCAAATCCCCGGGATTCACTATAACGGCCGTGCTAGTGCTTGGTTGCTCGACCGGCGCCAACACCGCCGTCTTCACCTTAATTAATACGGTACTGCTCAGACCGCTGGATTACCCTGAGCCGGATCGGATGGTGAGCATCGCTCTGCCGACCCAGGAGCAGCGAGACGCCGGGTTCAACTACCCCGAGTATCTTGCGTACCGTGCCGCTCAACACACGCTATCGTGTGTCGCGTTAGAAGGTTGGTGGGGATTCGATCTCAGCGGGCAAGGAAGCACCGAGCGAATTCCGGGTCTGCTCGCGACAGCTAATGTATTTCAAGCCAATGGCTTTCCATTTATCCTCGGCCGGCCGTACACCGATGCCGAAGATCAACCGGGTGGACCGCGCGTAGTCGTTTTGAGCGAGGCCCTGTGGCGAAGCCGGTACAATGCCGATCCGAAAATCATCGGCCAAGACATCATCCTGAACAGCCTTAGCGTTCAAGTGATCGGCGTTGTCCAAGCAGAACCCGAGTATAAGATCCCGCCGAAACTTTACCTGCCACTGAACTTGGCGGAAGACGTCCTCGGGTGGCGGAACTGGCAGCACTGGGACGATCACGATTTTAGTTGCTTTGGCCGGTTAAATAAAGGTGTCACCATCGCTCAGGCTCAAGCCGATCTCGAGGTGATCCAGAAGAATCTAAGCGCGCAGTCTCCCAAAGAGAAGGGATACAGCGTTCGCGTGGAAAATAATTTGTATGCCGAAGTACAGGAATACATTCCGATACTTTGCTTACTAGCAGCGGCAGCCGGATTCTTGCTTCTGCTTTCCAGCGCGAATGTAGCAACTCTCCTATTTTCCCGGGCGTTAGACCGGCAACGAGAGATGACGATACGAGCAGCCATCGGCGCGTCGCGCCTGCGCTTGATCGGTCATCTATTATGGGAAAGCGCAGTTCTGGCGTTGCTGGGCGGATTGGTCGGCGTGCCGATCGCTTGGTTTTGGATTGAGTTTATCAAACGGGTCAGTCCGGAGGGGATGGGTCGGGTTTTTACAATTTCTTTAGACGCGGAGGCGTTTTTCTTTTCCTTTGGCCTTGCCGCGCTTACCGCCATCTCGGCAGGATTACTCCCATCGCTTTTTTTTTCCAAGAAGAAGAATCTTGTGTCCATCATGACGAGCGATGGCGGCCATGGTTTTACCACGGGGCCACAGCGGGGGCGGATTCAATCGATTATGATCGGCTGCCAGGTTTCCCTCGCTTGCGTTTTGCTAGTCGGTGCTGGTTTGCTGGTTCGAGAATTTCAGGTCGCCCAGAGTATACCGCTTGGTTTTGCTCCCGACCATTTATTTGTCAGCGAGGTCCTTTTAACTAACCAGAAGTACAAGGACGCGGCGGAGGCCGGCATTTTTTTCGATCGGCTATTAGAAAATATTCGCCGTCTGCCGGGTGTCATTGCTGCGGGTATGACCAACAACCTGCCCTTCAGTTACCAAGAGGACGGCAACTACACGCCGTTCGCGATTGTGGGTCGGCCCCTTCCAGAACAGGGGCAAGCGCCGGCAGTGGATGTAGGGACTATCTCGTCGCGTTATTTCCAGACCATGGAAACACCAATGTTGGAGGGTCGCGATTTTAACGAAAGCGACCAACGAACCGCACCGAGCGTGGTGATCATCAATAAAGCTTTCGCGGACGCTTTGTTTCCTGGCCAAGACCCGCTCGGGAAACAGGTAACCATGCTCTACACTGGCAAACCGGACAAGCCGTACACCATTGTCGGGGTGGTGCAAAACACCAGGCATGGTGGACCTGATCATCATCCCTCAAAATTCGACGCCTATTTTCCCTACTGGCAAAAGAATATACACTTCACAGGTTTGATTATCCGTTCGTCCGGCGATGCTCTCGCTCTGGCGCCGGCGATCCGAAAAACGTTCGAGTCGCTCGACCCTGACGTGCCATTGCCGAACGTGAAGCCCTACGATGATCTAGTCGCTAAAAGCTATTCTGGTCGGAGGCTCGTTTCCTTAGTGGTTACTATTTTCTCTGGGGCGGCCTTACTCTTATCCGCCGTCGGATTATACGGCATCACCGCCTATTCAGTGAATCAGCGGACCCGCGAAATCGGTGTTCGTATTGCGCTCGGTGCCGCCTGGCACAATGTCCTGGCGTTGGTGTTAGGAAGAGGATTCAGGATTGTTGCCATTGGAATCGTGATCGGCATGCTGACGGCGCTAGCGTTAACCAGTTTTCTCGGAAGCCTGCTCTATGGCATTAGTAATTATGATCCCGTTATCGTTGCTCTTAGCATCCTCGTGGTCTGCTTGGCTACGCTCACCGCGTGTTTGCCGCCGGCGTTACGGGCCGCAAGAATTAACCCGGTAAAAGCGCTGCGCGAATAATCGATATCTCCCTACCGCTCCGGCAACGGTCCGATATAACGAGCACGAGGACGGATTAGCGCGCCGAGGCGCTGTTGCTCAATAGCGTGTCCAATCCAACCCGCTGTCCGGCCGAGAGCGAAAATCATGAGCGGCGCTCCAGCCGGCAGATCGTATGCTCGCGCCAAGGCTGCTAACGCCAAATCAATCGTGGCTGATTTTCGGAGCACGTGACTCGCTTGAGCCACCAACTTGGCTGGAGAGCGGCCGGCATCGGTTTTCTTGAGCATCTGCAAAAGCGCTTTGGCCCGGACATCGCCCGCTGGATAGAGAGGATGACCAAAGCCCGGAATAACCCCTTTATCTCTCTGCCAGTCGACCAGGGTTGCGCGCAGCGCATCGCTGCTCTCCAGTTCGCTAAGTAGTTGATAACAAAGCAGACTCATGCCGCCATGACGATCACCTCGCAACGCGCAAAGTCCGGCGGTTACAACTTCATAAAGACTGCTACCCGCCGACGCCACGACGCGTGCTGTGAAGGAGGACGCGTTCAATTCGTGATCCAGGCATAAAACCAAGGCGGCGTTCAGTAGCCCAGCCAGCTCCGGATTCTTCGGGGCCCAAGCCTTTTGCAACTCCGCCGCCGCCTCTTCCAAAAGCACCTCGGAACGTCCAACCAGAGACTTGAGAAATAGCTCCAGGATTCTCCAACCGGTGGATAGTGCATTGGGCACACTCAAATCATATCCGGCCGCATCTTGATCGCTGAGCTCCAACAGATAGCGCTGAAATTCTCTCAACGGAGATGATGGGGACCGGAGAGGCTTCAACCGGTCGCCGTGGGCGAACGACGAGAAAGGTTGCCCCTGGTTCCACAACCCGCGGACAGCTTCGGAGAATGGCGTCGATAGCGCCATCTCAACCGCGCTACGGCCTCGGTAATAAAGCTGCCCTTCATCAATCAAGGTGAGCTCGGTTTCTAACAATGGGACGCCCCACGACAACGCCGCGGTCAGTTTTCTCGCCGGCTCACTTCGAACTTCTTTACGTTGCCGAAGTCGTTCTAGGTCCAGCCGATTGTATCGACGCGAACGTGGACTGTCTCCAGTTTCAGATCGAATCCACCCGCGACTAACATAGGCGTATAAGGTCTGCCGCGATACACCGAGGTAACGTGAGGCTTCAGCGGAAGAAAGTAGGATATTCATTCGATCGAGGCTTGGAATTCGGATTTTGCGAACGATAACTTCGTGGCATCAACTAGTATTGAGAGCCAGAGTCTAGATTCTTACCGCGAAGCGGTTATACACCATAGCCCAGGGCTTCAGCCCTGGGTAACGCAAGCATAATGAGCCGCCCTGAAAGTGGCGACCGAAGGGTTTGTTCTGGGCTAGCTGTGTTGATTCGGTCAGGCGTGCGAACATGGCTATCCTCGATTGTATCAACACGCTGGCACCAGCCCAACGCCTCGGTCGCCACTTTCAGGGCGATTTCCTTCGTCGCCTTACCCAGGGCTAAAGCCTGGCTGAAGCCCTGGGCTATGATCTGTAGCCGCTTCGCGGCAGAATCCGACGGCCTCCCAGGGCTAAAGCCTGGGTCACGCTGTATAACCGCTACGCAGTAAGTCCCTCTCTGGTGCTCAAGCTCGTCCGTACCGATCTCCTATTCATATTGATTTATCAATCAACATTGACGGCATAAGGAATCCGTTTTCAGGTCCATCTTATGATAGATCTAACGTCTCTGCCGATTTTCGAGGCCGGGCCAGATTATTTCGAGACCTATTTCCCGCGAGATACCTTTCCGAATTACGGTTGGTCGCGCTTACCCCCCGATCTGCCGGCACCCGCTTGGACGACCGAAACGACCCATCGCGACGGCCAACAAGGAGGCCTGCCTTTCACCTCCAAACAGAGCGTGACGGTCTACGATATTCTCTGCGAGTTTACCGGAGAATCCGGTGCGATCCGGCAAGCGGAATTCTTTGTCTACCGAGCACCCGACCTGGAGGCTCTGCGTGCGGTACAAGAGCGGCACGCCAGCGGAGCACCCATCGAGCCCACGACCTGGATCCGCGCTTCTACTGCCGACGTCAGTTTGATTAAGAAGCTGGGCATGGCAGAGTCCGGTCTCCTCGCCTCGATCTCCGACTATCACGTTTTTCATAAATTCCGCCCGGCTGGACGCCGCGCGGCCGCCGCCAACTATCTGGATGCTGTCAAAATGACTTTGGATTACGGGATTCGTCCTCGATTGCATCTGGAGGACGCAACCCGGGCGGATCCCGCCTTCTTGATGAGTTTCGTTGACGCGGTAACGAAAGTGGCGGCCGATTACCCAGTGGATCTCCACCCTAAGTTCAGAATCTGCGATACGTTAGGTCTGGGGCTTCCTTACGAAGACGTACCTCTGCCTCGCAGTGTACCGAAACTGGTCAGGGAACTGCGACAAGCTGGGATCAACTCTCAAAATCTCGAGTTTCATCCGCATAATGACACCGGACTCGTACTAGCGAATTCTCTGGCCGCCATCCGCGCAGGCTGCGGCGCGATTAACGGTACCTGCCTGGGGAAAGGAGAACGAACCGGCAACGCTCCACTCGAGTTGGTTTTATTTCATTTGATCGGAATGGGTTACTTCCCCGGCAAACAACCCAATTTTCACGCGCTAAACCGTCTAGTCGAGCTCTACCGGGAACTGGGCCAGCCGATCGACGAAAAATATCCGCTATACGGCCGGGACGCCCACCGTACCCGAGCGGGGATTCACGCGGACGGCCTCAACAAGTTTTGGCCCATATATGCTCCGTTCGATGTTCCTTCCTTGATCGGCCGTCCTTTAGAAGTATCGCTGACCAAGGATTCGGGATTAGCGGGTTTGATCTTCGTAGTGAACCAACAGCTGCATGAACGGCTAGACAAGAATCACCCGGCCCTATTAAAAGCACAGCACTGGATCGCACATGAGTTCGAGGAAGGCCGGCAGACGGCCATCGAATGGGAAGAAATCTCACATTTCTTCGGTGGAATCGGGGATCATCGTGCCGCCTAAATTCCCGGGAGGATCACCCTGATGGATTTTGCCGGTCTTAGATAGCATTATAGAAACCCAGCGGGTCGCTCTAAAGTTCGAAAGCACAATAACCAGGATAACCGTAAGCGGCACGCAGAGAAACGCGCCGACGACACCCCAAACCGTCCCCCAAAGAATCAACGCGATAATAACCGTCAAAGGACTCAGATTCAGGGTCTCGCCCATGATGTTTGGTTCCACGATGTTTCCCATCAACATGGCGATAGCGGTGATACCGATACCGACGGCCAAAAGGGGGCCGATATGATCGAACTGAACCGCCGCCAGTAACGTAGGTAAGATCGTGGCAACGATGACACCGATCGTCGGGATAAAGTGAAGGATAAGGATTAGCAGCGCCCAAAACTCAGCGAAATCCAAGCCAACGATTCGCATTAGAATATAGGCCAAAAGCGCCGTGGTCAGACTGACGGCTGTCTTAACTCCGATATAGGTATGGATGTCCCGGTCGATACGCTGCATGATCTGCAGCACTCGTTCTCGACGTGACCGGTTTGGAAACATAGCGGCGAGCTTTGCTGGCAGATGCCTTAGCTCGATCAAAATAAACAACGAGTAAATGAACACCAAGACGGTGCTCTCCAGCACGTCGGCGACAGAGCGGGCGAGATCGGTGAACAATCCTTTCAGGTCGAGTGACCGGAACAGCCCAAGCATTTCCGGCGGTTCTTCCAGGCCAAACTGGCTGAAAAACTGGGTCTGCAGTTGTTGCAGCCGAGCTTGATATTTTGGCGCAGCGGCTGCCACGTGAAAGGCATTGTTAGCGACAATGGACGCAAGAGCTACACCCACGCCAAAGATCAGTACAAATGAGAGAATGACAGTCAGCAGTTTAGGGATCTCATGGCCGCCAATTCGGATACGGCCAACGAGGCGGCTCAAAATATCCATGAGATAAACTGCAATCAGCGAAATAACCAGCGGTACGAAAAAGTGCCGGCCAAGGCTCAATATGTAGTAGACGGCGATACTGATCGCCAAACCACAAGCCGCGGTAATCAGGCGTCGAAATCCACTGGATCGGATCGGAACGGAGGGTTCACTCATTTGACGGTGACATGATAGCCGGTATCTGGCCTTTGGTTCAACTCTGGCCTGCAGTACACACGGCTAGCATTGGTGGGGCGACCCTCCCGCGGGCTTCCTGATCTGCCCTTCCTTGGTGGGGCGAGGCTCCCGCACGTTCCCTGATCGGCCCAGGGCGACTCGCGTGTGCCACCATTAACTGCTGCTACGCCTAAGAGACCGCCGAGCCGTGGTCTATCGTGTATATCGCCCTCCGCTTGTTATTGCCCCGGATGTAACCTGCTAAGTACGATATTGCCTTGCTCACCCCTGCCTAGCACGCGAGGCGCGTTTCCAAGGGGTGGTAAACTATAGACCGCGGCTCGGCAGCCTTCAGGGCTACGCACGCAACTGGACCATCCACGTCAATCGCCCCGCGAAAACCTGCCACCATTCCGGAGCCTCGCCCCACCAGAGGTGGTAGAGCCGCCGCACTACTCCAACACCAAACAACCTCCGGCGGGATCATATCGGAACACCCCGCGTTCAGGCACTCGGCCTGCCAAAGCCCAAGGGAGACTGGCGGAGTTGAACTGCCGGTCTACCTCCTGGCGTAACATACGCGCTCCGAATGCTCGGCTGTAACCTACGCGGAGCAGAAAAGCTGTCACCGGCCCTCCATCGATATCGAGCGCGCTGCCAAAGAAAATCGATAAGACTTCCAACTTCTGTCGGATGAGCTTGTACAAAATCGATTTCTGCGTTTCCAAATCCAGCGGCCGGAAGACGATTCGCTCCGAGATTCTAGCAAATAGCTCCGGCCGCAAAGATTGGGCCGCAACATCAAGAGCGACCCGCTCCATGGTCGAATAGGGAGCATTTTCCATTTTGGCCAGATCGCCGCTGCCTAAGTTGCTAGTCAGGACAATATAGAACTGCCTTACTATGAGAGGTTCCCCGGCAGGAGTCGTCAAAACACCCTCGTCCAGCAGGGAGAGCAATACGTCGATCGTTCGCGGATGTCCTTTTTCGATCTCGTCAAAAAGAAGCGTCGTCCCCTTCGGGTGCCCTCGAATCGCCATCTCGGCACGACCAAGAAATTCAGAAAGACGCTGATCCGACGAGTACTCGTTCATAAAGAGCATTTCCAGCGTCTCTTTTGATCCGAATATCGCCTCGGTAAAACACTTGGCCGATTCTGTTTTGCCGACTCCAGTCGGTCCCAGCAAAAGGAAACTCCCTTTGGGTCTTGAGCCCGAATCGTTGAGCCCCAACTCCGCGGCCTGCACCGCCTTGGCAATCCGCGCAACCGCCAGTCGCTGCCCAAGGATCCTCTTCTCGAGGATCGTTGTGAGATTCGACAACACATTGGCCGCTGGTCTGCACGCTAATTGGAGGTCCATCTTCGCAAAGGGTCCGCAGACGTTCAGGAATAGTTTAGATCCGCAGATTACACAGATTACTTTTAGATCTGAGCTAGACCGGTAGGGACGATCTCCATCTCGGCACCAACAGACGAGCTGGCGCTCATCCCTAACCCGTTCCCTCCCAGCCGCGACCATCATAAGTACCGAAATCTGCGTAATCTGTGGATATCTCTCTTCTCGGCGTCGCGAGTCGGCCAAATCCGCGGACTAGTTGCTCGGACGAACGACCACGCCGCCAGGGTCGGTACGAACGATGTTGCTGTCACCGGCCGGGGTCGGGCTGCCGGTCGCTTGGCCTTCCAGTTTCTTGATCCGCTCGTTTAAAAGCCCAACGGCGGTCGTCAGTTTGCGCTCCCCATCCAGCGTTTGCTCAGCCAAGGATTGGACATTGCTGGCCAGTTTTTGTTGTCCATCTCTCATCGATTGAAGATCCTTGGTACTATCTTGTAACCCGCGCTTGGCTTCCGCCAGATCTAGAGCGGTTTCGCCTGGTAAAGGCTCGGGCGAATATTCAGGCCGGTGCAGACCCAGGATCGGACCCAACAGAATTTGACCTGCTTGATTCTTGGATCGCGTCACCCAGGCCGGTTGCTGTTCGACTCGATACACCGCATGCCGTTCGTGCATGATCCGCGGATCAGCAGGATCGACATAGCGATTCACTCCATAGACCTTTACTAGTTCGGCCTGCCGCACATTGGCCACCGTGCCGAGCGGTCCCACCGGTGTTAATCCCTGAGGACCCGAGTTCGATTGAACCACTCGATGGCCAGCTGGAAGGACCGCTACCTCAGGTTGCGGTTCAGCGCACCCGGTGAGCAGCAAACAAATTGACAGAAGAGGAAATGCCGGTTCTATATGCATACTTTATTATTTTATGTTTTGATTTTTCGAACCCAAGACAGGCAACAACGGATTCAGCAAACTAGCCGCGTCCGCCGGCAATGCCTTGCGGACTTGTTCCTGGGTTTTCTGAGCTAAATCAGCCTGCCTCCGCGCCTCGCGCTCGTCGTCCCCTCCGACTCGCGCCTGATTAAGGTCGATTGCTTCCGTGCAATAGACGTAAAACTGTTTCCCCGCGGGAACTCTAACAAAGAATCCATCCCGCTCGATGGTCTGCGCGATTTGGTCGGCATACCGGTCCAGAACACTCTGGGTAGCCCCGACCGCGGGATTAATTACCCCACCCTGCAGCGCGCTCATTCCGAGAGAAGCGCTATTGGTATAGACCCGATTGCCCAGAATACCGTTGCTGCCAGTGGAAAAAGCCCCGGCAATTCCGCTGATCAATGAGGCGGCATACAGCTTGATGACGTCGTTGTTAGCGGTCCTGATCACATCCCCCCTCAGACCGGCGCTGCCATCCGTGATGCCGTAGGTATCAAATGCATCGTCCTTCTCCATGTCGAGCGCCATGCCTCGCACGACCAGTTCCCGGCCTCTACCGTCGGGTTCGTTCAGAACAAAAGTAAACTCGCCTTCACTCGCAATGCGCTCTCTAACCCTATCGACGCTGGCGACACTATGTACTTCCGAGTTAGCTCGGATGATCATCCTGCCATTCCAACACAGATCTTCAGCCACGAGGCCGATTACCGGGGTGGTGAGATTACTTGAGTCCACCGTATTAACGAGTTGGCATTTCACTAAACGAAACGCCGGAGCATAGTCACCATGGGGACCGGAACGAGGTTTGTCCGCCTGCTCTTGAGCAGCGAATATGGTTAATGACCGGTTGTCGTTGCTCTTGCTTGGCTCCGATGGTTCTACTCCACGCGGAATGGACACTTGAACCGGTGGTGGTGCTTCTTTTCGCAGTTTAACCAAGCTCGGCGCAACCGGATTGAAATTTCGCATTGTACTGGTCATTGGTTCAGTAACCCTGACCAAATCCTTCGTCACCTGCGCTTGCCGGTTAGCAATCCGGCTAGGGCCGTTGGTTTGCCACATGGTGTACACAAACGTTCCCACGATCGAAGCCAGGGCGACTAATGTGACCGAAAGTGTCTTTCTATTCAGCATGCTGAGCTACTTCCTTGGCTTTCGGTGACGGGCTAGGGTCAGAAGGATTCTTCGACTCCTTTCGCACCCGATGCTTCTTGCCGGAAGAAACCTTGGAATGGCTCCCTCCGTTGTTTTCATCTCCGGAAACATCGGCGGATTCTGCGGTTGGCAAGGTACCAGGGGGTTCCTGCCACTCCGCCGCCGCTCTTTTCTTTGGATCGGCCTCGCCCTGGATCGGTCGGAGGACCACCTCGAATTTGTTAGTGACAGCAAGATCATTCCTGGCGCCGGTCGCGCTTCCGGTCACGATAAAGAAGACAGTTTGCGCTTTTCCAGAAGGGACTAAACCACCGGCGTCGGATACGGATTGTTGATAAACGTCATTACCGACTCGCACGCCGAATCCTTCCGGATCGTAAAAGAAATCCTTGTCAGTCTTATTCCCAAGCTGAATCTCGAACCCCAGAGAGTCTAAAGCGTCATCTCTGATCACGCGCTTGAGATTGATCTCGATTCCATTGGCTCCGGAGTTGGAATTAGGCTCTGCCACATCCATGTTTTGGTAAACTTCGGGAGCACTGACTTTGAGGGTGGGAAACGCCTTAACTTTATCAAGGAAACCTAACAATCGTGCCGGCGAAGCTTGTTTAACCGTTTGTGGCGGAGTCCGGCCTCCGCCTGCCTCAGCCGAATGGACTGCCTCGCTTTCGCGAAAGATGACCACGAAACACGGATCCTGCGCTTCCTTGCAGTACAGGGCATAAACCTTCCCTCCGAGCACAACGGTCAGGTTTCCCTCCACTCCGGGACGGATCGCCTTCAACGAAAGAAAGTTAGTGCCTTTGTTAAACGAGATCTGGAATAGATCGGGACCATCAGGGGCAGGGTTAGTGCTGAAACCGAAGCCATCTAAGGCTTCAATCTTCTCCGGGAATTCAATGGTCGTGATTCCATGGGTACCAAGTCTTATCTCGGCAGGTTGATCCTGGCTGAGAGGTAACCGGACCACTTTTGAAGACAGAATATCTTCTGCCAATGCCACTAGCGGTATCACGCCGCCGATTATCGCTAGAATCAATCGCATACTATTTATTATCTGTTGTTTGTACGCCTAATTGCTCCGGCTGTCCGAAAGCATAGTCGACTACCGCAAAGGGATAGCGTTGATTTCTTCCTAAGAAAGGATTGCGCACCAGCTTCAGGTTAAGCGCAATGGGTTGTGGTTGATCCACTTGCTGGTCACCGATCTGGGCCTGGGTCAATATCTGCCCAATCACTCGACTCATAACCATACCACCCCCAATTCGTTGCAGATCTATCCTAGCAATCTCCAATTTTTGATGAATACTTTTTTTCTTAAATTCGTCCGCTAAGCCTTTGAATTCGTTCTTAGCCTTCTCGGCAGCTTCCGGCAGAAAGACGCGGTTCAGGGTGTCGGGCGCATCGAACCCTTGCGGTCCCCGGTCGAGAAAGGATTTAGCCGCCCAATAAGAAACCGTGTTCAGGATCTCGTCGCTTTGCTCTACGGGCACCAAAGGCGCGATGATTAACGACTCCGTGCCATCGATCAGCGCGACCTTTTCCGGTTTGGTCATAGCCGTCACCAGATAGACGGGTACGATCAGGTGACCAAGCAACGAAAGGATCAGCGCGACCCACAACAACCGCGCGGTTCGACTCGCTGCCGCCAAACGATTCGCCGCATGATTTCGTTGCAATGCGGCTTCAATCCGTGGGTCCCGATTGACTTCGGTTTCTTCCAAGGATTCTTCAGGGCCAACGAAGAATCCAGACGGCTCGACGGGCGAGTCTTGATTCTCATCCCGCTGTGGTTGAGCCTGTTCCACCTTCGATCTTTCCGCGTTTTCCAGACCGGGTTTCATTGGTTCACATAGTTTGCCGCCCGCTGCGAGGACCGATTAGGCTTGTTCTGCCGTATCTGCGGGAAAGAGAAATATCGCTCGGGTCCGATTCGATTACCGCTTGCGTCCGCCACCAGAGAACCAAGAGTGCTCGCCACGTTTCCAGCTGTCCTCGCCGCAAACTCACCGGCGTCCATGACCTTTGTGAGGCCCCAACCCCCTACTGCTCGCGCTTTATCACCGGCACGCGCCATGGCATCGCCACCTGACTGAATCTCATTGAGTCCGGGTACGAGATGGCCCAGCAAATTCTCAGCGGTGGCCCCCGGCTCGTCACCATAACCCTTACCTTGGTCGTCGCCGGCATCCATTGGCCGACGCGTAGAGCCCCCATTGCTACCAGCGTCGAAATTCCTCACTGCTTGGGGGAGTTGGCTTAGCCCGAGCGTTGCTCTCCTACCGATAGCAAATGCCTGCCCGTAGACTGCCCCGGTCGTTCCACCAACTGAAGCGATCATGGCGCCGGCAAAAGCCTGTATTTCCCCTCCGCCCCGCATTACGATTTTTTGCACATAGAACGGTGCGAGGATGTAGCCAATCACCATCCAAATTAAAACCGGAACACAAACGATGATGGCAATCACAATTGCTCCGGAGTCCTCTGGATTCGGCGGCGTCAAACCCTGGAGGAGAGCAACGGTGACGATGTTTGCGAGAACCCACCCAACAGGCCAGCACTGGACGCCGAGATAAGCCTTAAAAAACGTTTCCGCTTGTCCACGCAGGCTTGGAATCGAAAATTCGGCGAATCCAATCGGCACATAAAGGCTGAGAAAGATAAGGATACATTGTTGAAGCAGGTTCATTCCGACTGCGATCAATTCGCACAAGAGTAGGGCCAGCAGGTAGATCCCATACAGTATTTGACATAGCGGGTGAGTTATTGGTGACACAACGGCCATTAAGGCTTGTTGCCAGCCAGGCTCCGTGCTCTTTGCACCCACCGCTTTCGTCGAAATGGTTAGCTCCAAGGCCGTCAGATTCAGATGGCCGCTACTGCTTGCATTCGTCGCCGTAAAGAAGTTCGAATTGATTTGCAGGTTGCAAAACGCGTTGACCCCATTGTTGATCGAACCCTCAATCCTTGGCCAGTTCCCAATCAAAACCACCAGGATCACCACGCGCAGCAAATTGCCGAAGAAGTGCTTGGTATCGTTTTGCAGAAATCCTCGCATGCTTCCGAAAACTAAGAGAACGAACGCAACGCAGATCAAAAACGGCGCGACTTGTGCGGCCAACACATTCATGGTCGGGAGGATCTGTTGCAAGCCGGACAAAAACGAGGCAACCGGACCAAAATTAGAAAAAAGATTCGACAGCATCGATACCCCCTTTTTAGTTAAGTGGCGCCAACAGCTTCTGCGCGGCCGCCTGCATCGCTAGATCGTCCGCCAGAGCCTGTTGCTGCCATTGTTGTCTCTGTGCTTCTTGCACGCGGGCGGCATCATTTTGGTTCGCCGCATTCTGCACCAGGATCTTCTGGGAGTAGACTCCTAACCGGGCCGTCGCGCCGCTGATGTTAGCCTCCACTGCCTGCAACTGGGATTTGAGCTTCTCGGTCTCAATTAAAGAGCTCGCGGCATTTAACTGTTGTAAGATCTGTTGCTTCTGTTGCAGCAAGGCAGCTAATGCCTGGTTAGTCTGGGTCATTTCGGTACTGAAAGATTGGTACATGTTCTGCACCACGCCGAACTTCGTGAACCCATTCGGTTGGAATTGAATCGGATTACCAAACTGATCTTTCAGCTGACTCAGATCCTGGTACAATCCGTTGGCGGTATTCTTCAATGCCATAACCCCATTCGCGGTTTGCTGGAACTCGGCGATAGTGGCGCCGACCCCGTTCATCGTTCGCTGGATATCCGCCAAGATGGTATTGAGCGACAACATGTTGATATAGGTTTGCGGATTACCTAAACGCTCCAACTGCTGAACGTTCTGACTGATCATCGTCGTCAGCTGAGCGATCTGCTGGGTTTGGTTCTCAATCATCTGTACGTACTTCGCCATGTCCTCAGCGTGCTGGGCCGCTTGCACCACTCGGTCTACCACCTGTTGTACAATGTTTTCAGCAGTATTAATCGCGTCATAGACGCTAATCATGGCGTGGGCTGAATAGCTGCCAGACACGGTAAAAATCAGCACTAACCAAAGCCTCACAATTGCCTTCATGCTATTCGATGACAGGAATGACCACATCTCGCTGGACCCGAATTACCCCGTCCGGATCCTGGTGTTGTGGGATGGTTGTATTGTAGTATCTCATTTCTCCCTCACTCTCCGCTTTAGCCGTCCGCTGACTTTCTTGTTGAGCCCAATAAGTCCGCTTCACCTGGTCAGATATTCCTTTGGCGTACCCTTTCGCGAAGTCGACCGGCACAGTCCGCTCAGCGTCGCCGGTTGCCATCAACGGATCTCCCTGATTGGTTAATGCTTCTGAACCCTGTCCCTGCATAGTGAGCTGACCTTTCGGAACGGTTGGACCGACAGTACAACCCGCTAGGACCAAACTAATCAACATGCCAAAGCGTTTCATAAGATTGGGTCGGTAGCAGATTCCTCCTTGGCGCAAGTAGTCGCTCCTGATTCCTGAATGATGCCGGTGACGACATCGCGGTATTGCGCCAGCGCCTTTTTACGCTCGTCGAAAGTCTCGTTGTCACTCGAGGCGGCGTAGAGCAGTTCACGGGAGGCGACGTTTTTGACCGTCCCGACCATCCGGCGCATTCTATCGTTCGCGACATACGTGAAGGCGCTGAATCGTTCCCGTGGATCCATGAGCTCTGGCAATGGGTAGTTATTGATAGTTTCCATCGTCTTCGGAGAAAGACTGAGCGCCTCGCCGATCTCTTTGACGTCGTCCCGGCTCTGTTGGGCTGTGATCAGGAACATTTTAGAATTACCGATCATGGCGCCTCGGACGGCCGACTCTTTGATGATGTCGTATTGCTGAATCACGGCCAGGATGTTGCACCCAAACTTTCGCATTTGGCGGTAGTACTCCTGGATCATTTTTGTGCCTCCCGGGATGTCCAGGGTCCGCGCAGCTTCTTCAAAGATCGCGATCTTCGGCACCGCTCTCGGCATGCAGATGATCTTTTGCCGACCATAGTTGGCCACCAGGAAGTTCGCGGCTGCTTTCAGCTCAACCGCGTGCTCAGGGATTTGTCCCAATTCAAAATGAGCGACTCGGCCATCGATACGAATATTGCTATCGCCATCGAACAAGCGTCCCTTCTCTCCGTCTCGGCTCCAACTTCGCAAGAGTTTCCCCACTCGGTCGGATTCTTCCTTCTCCCGCAGACCGCCTCCGGGGTTATATAGCAACTGTTCCACTAGCGCGCTGTGAGTAGGGAATTGAGCAGAAGTGAAAGCAGAAAATGCCAGATCACGGACCAGGCGTTCTGTCGTCCGATTCTTGGCAAACTCGGACACGGTCTCTTCACCGAGTTGCTCAACAAACAATTTTGCCTCATCGAGGTTTCGTTGTTGCCAATCCCGAAAGGCTGCAAAAGCGTCGTCGAACCCAAAGTGCGCCCCTTTCATGCGAGTACGCAGATATTTGTCAATGGCGCAAGCTAACCATCGCAGTTCCTCTGCTGCTCCTTCATTAGCGACACTCCAATCAGTAAATGCATCGGTGTAGAGTTGCTGCAGGTTCTCTACGATCATGGCGTGACGTAGCGCCCGGCGCTCGGCATCCAGGCCTTCATTGCCGCAAAACAGCATGCAAAGCCCGGCACTGAATGCGAGGTGCATGGGCGACAAGGGCGAACCATGCGTATCGAGATAGTTAATAGTCAGATTTCCGTTTTGACTGATCACGACCGGCTCGCACCCTAGAGTTTGAGTCATGACTCCGTGAGAAAGCCCTTCTTCCACGATTAACCGAAATCCGAACCGATGACCGATCTGGGCCAGCAGATCACTCACAATGACCGACTTGCCGGCGCCGGTCATACCGAACAGGACACCATGTTGTGGCGTGTTACCAATACGGGTTCTGATTCCAACCAGATTGCCGCGAGCGCCGTTGTAAATGGCTTCGGCGTCTTTCAAATGACCGGTGAAAGTGGCGGACCAAGGGATCAGATCGGCCAGATAGGCGTCTTCCGCCCCTAGGTCGAAATCGCGGTAACGACCATAAGTCCAGCCCGGCCAAGTTTGGTAAAACAGTTGGCGAGCGTTCTCCGGAATGGTGGCATGATGAACAATAGCGCCGCCCATGGCGGTGAATGCGTTCCGCAGCGACGCCGATCTGGCCGACAACACATCTGCCGACCGGTGCCAGAGCCGGACGATATACAAACAGTCCAACGGAATCACTCGCCCCTGTTGCAATTCTGTGACCTTGTCCTGTTTAGCTTCCAAATCCGTAGCTAGCGATTGTTTGCGCTCCGAGATGGCGTCGATCTGCAGACGTTGAATGTGGCGCTCTTCTCGTTCGATGACTTTGTCGAGTGCCTTAGGATAAATGTTCATGGTGATTGCGTATTCTTGAAACCCCATGCTCGTCAGAGCGGAAATGATTCCGGGAAAGGTTCGCCGCGGCCATTGGCGAACCGCAAAAATGGCGTGATAAAAGCCGTCGAACGCCAAAGAAACGCCGGGTAAGCCTGATACCCCCATACCGTCCGTGTGGAGGCAATTCCGTTGGATCGAGGCGCCCGGATCAAAAGCCTCAAGCGGATCCGTTGTCCCCGTTTGAATGTTGGGATTTAACAAGCGGTAATAGAAAAGAAAATGATCCTGATCCTGCATCGGAATGATCCGGCAATCAGAGAAGAGGCGGCTCAGCGCTCCTAAGGCGAAATCCTGGAGCGAAAGGGATTCCTTGCGAGAAAGCGCATCAAAATATTCGGCCATGGCTGATCCGCCGGCCACTGGCACCTTGGTATCGATAACCCGGGTGAAGAACAGGTTGAGTCTTTCGCGCCGAAGACGGCCTTCTTGCATAGCCGCCAGGTAACGCTCGTATCGTTCGGCTCGAACGAACACTCCAAACCTTCCGTACACCGGATCTCGCCGCCGCAGTTCCAGGGTCTCCTGATGATATTGCTCGAGTTCTTTGCGGTAGTCGCTGTCGATGCTCCACTGGACCTGGAGATGGTATTCTTGGCCGAGCATCCCCAGCATGATCCGCAACTTCTCGTGCAGCGAGTTTAATTGGCGAACGCTAAACGCATTTATTTCGCCCGGCTCAACCGTGAACCCCCGAGAGATTGCTGTCTTTCTGGAAACGCCGTCTCCGAACCAAATCAGGTTGTTAATAAAGAAACCGTTCGGCATGCCGAACCGGGACACGCCACTGCCGCGTCGTCGTTTTCCACCGGAAGCAAAATCCACGATCCCGGTACAAGCTTCTATCATGGCGTCAATCATGGGCGCACCGGATTGGATGTAACGGTTGACGTCTGGCAACCTGGAACGATCTCCCGTTCACTACGGTCGTTAACAGGTCGAGGTCGTAGTGCGGCGGACGTTTATGACGAAACAACAGCAGATAAACTCCGACTAAGAGAGTCGGTAACGCTGCCACCAGAAATTTGGCCGGGATTGGCAATGGATTATCGGCATGAAAAAGCATGGTCAGGATGAAAACTGACACCATGGCGGCGACGATCAGCGCCATCCCGAGATTGCCTTCGAAACCAAATGCATGACCGGTCGATTTTGCTCGCGGCCGGCTATCGGTATAAATCAGTCCCTCGTCCATAAGAAGAATGTTTGAATGGCCTAATGCTAGAAACTGTTGATAAAGCCGGCGCTGTTGGCCACGAAGAGGCCAAACAGGGTTTTACATAAGGCGACAGAACCGGCCACTCCCAGGCCATGAATGACTGTCATCTTCCAATTTTCGTCTCGGCGGGCGTTGAGGAAGCCGTTTACGACCATCACACATCCGGCAACAAAGCCGCAGGCAGTTATGAGGTTCAACCCTTGCGACAACTGAGTAGCGAACTGTCCAATTGATGCATACGAGCTGGAACTGGCGGCGGAAGGCGGAGCCGGTGGCGCCGCCGCTGCCTGGGCATAACCGTGATTAACCCAAAGGCATATCGCAGCACTCGCCAGCCAAACCTTGATCCATAAGTGCCTCCGCGAACCACCGCTAAGAGTCAGCGCTTTCATGATGCAGAATCAGAGCTGGAATCGATCCGTGCTCTAATTCAAAACTGACCGATGTAAGCCGAGCTATTGTTGGTTCCAGCAAAGAGGCCGAACATCGCTTTCATCAAAGCAACTGCCCCGGCGACGCCGACTCCATAAATGACCGTCATTTTCCAGTTCTCATCCCGGCGGGCATTGAGAAACCCGCCGATGACCATGGTGCATCCGGCAATAAATCCGAACGCAATGATCAGGTTTAACCCTTGAACCAGATTGGTTACGAAGCCACTCAACGGACCACCACCGCCGGATGACGATTGCGCTTGCGCCGGGGTGATCAACCACGGCATCGACATACCCGCCAGCCATAGCCGTGCCCACCAACGGGTCCACGGAACAGTCTTGAGATCGTAGTTTTTCATAACATATAAATGATATGTTCTGTATACGTGGTTAGCAACAAAATATTTTGGAGTTAGTATGATTTGAACCCCAATTCGTCGATAAGGTTGAGTATCTCTCTCGACGGGTTACTCTTACCCGGTGACATTCCCGGTTGACCCTATTCAAAACGCCCTCGAGGAAGATATCGGCGCCGGCGACCTGACCTCCGAGTTCCTGGTTCCCGCTGATCACCAGTCCGTAGCCCGGATCTTCGCCAAAGAAAACGCTGTGTTAGCAGGCACTCAGGCAGCCCAGGCGGCCTATCAGCAGCTTGATCCTCAAATAACGATCACGATCCGGAGACAAGACGGTGATGCGGTCAGTCCGGGAGATACCGTCCTCGAAATTGCTGGCAGAACGAGGTCTATTCTGACCGGGGAGCGGGTGGCCCTCAACTTTATTCAACGCCTTTCCGGTGTAGCCACGATCACTAGGAGATTCGTGGAGGCCGTTGCCGGCACCGGAGCGCAAATCCTGGATACTCGCAAAACCACCCCCGGATTACGAGCGTTGGAAAAAGCCGCCGTGAAAGCCGGCGGCGGCCGCAACCATCGCATGGGTTTGTTCGATGCCGTGATGGTGAAGGACAACCATCTGCTGGCACACCCTAGCCTGGCCGCGGCGATTAAAGAGATTCGGCAAAGGCATCCCGAGTTGCTGATCGAAGTCGAAGCCGACTCCATCGAGCAAGTCCGCGAGTTCGTTGGTCTGGAAACGATAAACGTGATTCTATTGGATAACATGCGTCCCGAAGAAATCCGGCGCTGCGTAGAATTGCGGCGGCCTGGGTTAAAATTCGAGGCTAGCGGCGGCGTTTCTCTGTCTACGGTTCGGGCTATTGCTGAGACCGGAGTCGATTACATCTCGGTCGGCCAGCTCACTCATTCGGCGCCTGCAATCGACTTTTCACTCGAGTTGTGTGCAAATGCATAGTGAGTATGTCTGACTCCGAACAAAAGCCTAATCATGCGGACTCGCCGTACGCCGCCTCTTATTATTCGTCGCTACTGGCAGGATTAATTCACAAGCTGAATAACATTGCCACGGTGCTGACCGGGAACAGCGGCTTGATGCTGATGGACGAGAAATTGCCGCGGGACATACGCGAATCGCTCGACCATATGACGGAAGCGATCGAGCGGCTCTGCCAGACTCTGAACGAAGCTTCGATTGCTTGCAAGGGCAGCAAGTTATACCTCGATACCGTCGATTTGGCAGCCTTAATCTCCGCCATGGAATCACCGATCGAAATCGAGTTAATTCACTTGGAGAAGCAGCGCGCCACCGTACACTCGGATCCAGAGAAATTGCGCGCGATTTTCCATGAATTGTGCCGAAACGCTGCCTCGGCCGGTGCCACCAAGATCACGTGCAAATTAGAGCCAGCCTCAGCCAACTATCTCATTCGATTTCGAGACAACGGACCAGGCATAAAGAAAGAGATTATGCCTCGGATTTTTGATCCCTTCTTTACCGTCCGCAGACCACCAGACGGATTCGGACTGGGACTGTTCCGCGCAGCCGGTGAACTGTCCCGGATCGGAGGTTCGATCTCGATCGATAGCGACGGGAAAACCTTTACCGAAGCCCGGATTCTACTGCCGAGCGCGATGGGCTAGCAGCAAGGCAAGCTGCGGACCGCCCCAAAACCGGGGATAGCGAACTGTGAACGGTGAACCGCAAACGGCGAACTGCGAACTCTCTGGCGGAGGGAGTGGGATTCGAACCCACGG
>Ga0185299_10000669_pt1 | contig 84109 bp, 86 predicted proteins | sample PaiPotPPA55metaG_FD_128002 | JGI IMG/M metagenome (GOLD analysis project Ga0185299, IMG submission 128002) | Iron sulfur acid spring bacterial and archeal communities from Banff, Canada, to study Microbial Dark Matter (Phase II) - Paint Pots PPA... ...
GACCAGCCGAATCGCCCCAACCTCTATTCATTCGAAGCATAAACTTAGCTACAGGTGTTTACCGACAGACACTTTGCTAGCCGCATTCCGTGCGTGCTCGGAAGGTCTGGTGCGCACATGAAATCAAAAGGGGAAGCCGCAAGGGTGAGCCGTTGCTGCCGCGCGGTACTGGTTGTGAGCTGCGTCGTTGCTGCTGGCTGGACGCCAACTACGCGAGCGCAAGTCTCCAGCTTCGCGGCGGCTGCAATTAAAACTGAAGCGAGAGTCTCGGTTCGGGAATTGAAGATCCCGTCAAAGGCGCGAGATGAATTTGCGCAGGGCCTACGACGGCCGGCAAAGCGAGATACGGCGGGAAGTTTGCAGTATTTTGATGCAACGATTCGGGTATTTCCTGGTCACTACGAAGTGTATTACCACCAGGGAATCGCGCAGTTGCAACTTCGCAATGACGAAAAGGCGCTTCGCCGCTTTCAAAAAGCCATCGATTTGAGCGAGGGACGGTACCCGGGAGCGGAATTTGGCTATGCCCTGGCGCTGCTGCGGGAAGGAGAGGCTGAGGAGGCGGAACGTGTGGTGCGCCACGGCCTGGAAGCAGATCCGAACAGTGTGGATGGCCATGTAGTTCTGGGGTTCGTGCTGTTAAAGCTAAATCGGCCGGACGAAGCGGAGAAGCATGCCCGCGAAGCCATTCATAGCAATGCCGCTAACGCAGCGAAGGGTTACCTGGTGCTTTCGGATGCGGACGGAGCCACGGGGAATTACGACGGGCAGGCGCGTGATTTGGATACGTATTTTAAAACTTCGTCCCGCTGATCCCAACGGAAAAATGCTGCAAAGTGTTCGAGATTTGGCGAAGCGGCTGGCGGCCAAGACTCGCCTGACCGCAACAAGTAACAATCAGACTGTAAGCCGAGAAAGGTAATATTTCTTTGCCCGCCAAATCCCGCGCAAATTATCGCAGTAAATTCTTGTAGAGAGCCATGCCGACGGCCGCGTCCATCTTTAGCTTGACGAGAGCGGTGATTTCGCGGCGGGTTTTGATGCCACCCGCGGCGATGATTGGATGAGTGGTAGCGGCGCGGAGGGACGCGAAATATTTTAGGTTGGCGCCGGAGAGCGTGCCTTCGCGATCAACGTCGGTGCAGAGGAATGCGGCGCAGTATGGTTCGAGAGCGGTCATGACTTCTTGCGGATGAAGCGAAATGGCCTTGCGCCAACCGTGAGTGGTTATGTTGCCCCTATAAGTGTCGAGAGCGATAACAACTTTTTTGCGCGAAACGGTCCTGGAAAGTGCTCGCAGGAATTTCAGATTAATTTTGCCGCGGGCGAAGACTGCGCTACCGATGATGATTTGCCTTGCGCCCAATTTCGCTAATTGCTTGGCTCTGGCGATGGTACGGATTCCACCACCTACTCGGACTTTCATGTTGTATCTGCGGCGGGCACGTTTACAGAGCGATGCGACTAAAGCGTTGTTGTGATTTCTGTTCATGGCGGCGTCGAGATCAATAATGTGCAGCCATTGGTAATGGCGGAACTTGTGCAGTTGCGCGTTCACGTCGGAAACGGAAAGTTCGCGTCGGCGGCCGTGGACAAGTTGTACGGCCTGGCCAGATTGCAGATCGATGCAGGGGATCAGCATGGGACCAAGGCCGATCGAAGACGGCGCGATAAACCCGCCGCTACGCGAGGAAAAGAAATCAACATGGGAAGCGGACCTGTATATTTTGCGAGGCGAGGAATTGTTTCAAAGCGCGGATCGATTGGGTGTTGTCGTGGAAAATAGACGCGGCCAGTGCGGCGTCGGCTGCGCCTGCGGTGAAGACTTCGGCGAAGTGTTGCGGGGATTTTGCGCCGCCGCTGGCGATGACTGGCACCGAGACCGAAGTGGAGATGGCGCTAGTGAGAGCGATGTCGAATCCGGATTGGGTGCCGTCGCGGTCCACGCTGGTGAGCAGGATTTCGCCGGCGCCAAGTTCTACGACGCGTTGCGCCCAGGCGAGAGCGTCGAGATGGGTTGAGTCACGGCCACCGCGGATACGGACTCGCCAGTGGGGATTTTCTGATTGGGACTCGACAAATGGTGGGATCTCAGCTGAATTAGCAACCGCAACGCAGCCAAGATTGGCTGCGCCACCCGAGTTGAGTTTGGCGTCGATGGCCAGGACTACGGCTTGAGCGCCGAATTCCTGAGAAAGTTCGGTGATGAGTTCGGGGCGTTTGACTGCGGCGGTGTTGACGGTGATTTTATCCGCACCGGCTCGGATGACGGCGCGGGCGTCGTCGACGGAGCGAATGCCACCGCCTGCGGTGAGCGGGATGGCGAGTTCCGCGGCGACACAGCGAATGGTTTCGAGAAAAGTAGGACGGCGATCACGCGAAGCGGCGATATCGAGAACTACGAGTTCGTCGGCGCCTTCGGCGTTGTAGCGAGCGGCGAGCGCGGCGGGATCGCCTGCATCGCGCAGGCCGACAAAGTGGACGCCTTTGACTACGCGCGCGCCGTCGGTGTCCAGGCACGGGATGATGCGGCGGGCGAGTGTCATAGGTTGGAGCTCATGCGGCTAGACTCAGGAAATTCTGGAGCAAGCGAGAACCGGCTGGTCCGCTTTTTTCCGGGTGGAATTGCGTCGCGAAAATATTTTTGTGTTCGAGGACCGCGATGAAGCTTGCGCCATGGTTGCAGGTGGCGACCACTTCGTTCGAATCGGAAGAAACCGCTGCGGCAAAGGTGTGGGCAAAATAAAAATAATCAGATTCGGATAGACCTTGTAGCAACGGCGACGAGCGTTGAAAGCAAAGGCCATTCCAACCCATGTGGGGAAGCTTTACCGTTGCGGGAAGGGAACGGACGGAGCCTGCAAATAGATTGAGGCCACACAGAGTGGGCGCTTCTTCGCTTGAAGAAAAAAGAGCCTGCAAGCCGAGACAAATGCCTAGGAATGGAACTCCGCACTCGATTGCTTCGAGAAGTGCGGTGCGTAAGTTGTTTTCATCGAGCGCGCGGATAATAGCGGCGTAGTGACCAACGCCGGGCAGGACGATGGCGCTTGCTCCGGCGAGTTCGTTTGGTTGTGCGACGCGTTTTGAAGCGACGCCAAGCTTTTGCAAAGCGCGTTCGACGGAGGGCACGTTTCCCGCGCCGTAATCGATCAGCGCGATGGTTGGAGCGATGGTCACAGCAGTTCCTTGGTGCTGGGGAGAACATTTTTCAAGAGGCGGTCGCGGCTGACGGCGAAACGCAGCGCACGGGCGAAGGCTTTGAAGAGTGCTTCGATTTGGTGATGGGAAGAGCGGCCATAGAGGCAGCGCAGGTGGACGTTGGCTTTGGCGGCTTGCGCGAATCCCTGGAAAAAATCTTCGAGTAGTTCGACGGTGAAGTCGCCGACCTTCGCGCCCTTTATTTTTACGTGGATGACGCAGTGCGGGCGGCCGCTGAGATCGATTGCGGCTGCAGCCAGGGTTTCGTCCATGGGCATCAGGAAATATCCGGCGCGGAGGATACCTTTTTTTGAGCCCAGGGATTTTTGTACCGCCTCGCCCAGCGTGATGCCAACATCTTCTACGGTGTGGTGCTGGTCGACGTCCAGATCACCTTTTGCGGCGATGCTCAGATCGAAAGCGCCGTGACGGGCGACCAGATCGAGCATGTGATCAAAGAAGCGGATGCCGGTAGAGATTTTGGCTTTGCCGCGGCCGTCGAGATTGAGGCGAAGCCGGATATCGGTTTCGGTGGTGGAGCGATGGATGGTGGCGGTGCGGCTCATGCGTCCTTCTTCCAGGCGTGCCGGATTTCGTTAAGGAGAGTTTTCATTTCCGTTGCAGTGCCGATGGTAATGCGGACGAAGCCGGGGCCCATGTCACCTGAACGATCGCGGAGCAGGATGCCTTGGTGTTCGACTTTTGCAAAAAATGCGGGACCGCTGGGACCGAAGTTGGCAAGGATGAAATTCCCCGCGCTGGGAAAGGTGATGATGCCGAGTTTTCGCAAAGCCTCGGCGAAGAGTTTTCTTGTGTGCTGGATATTGAGGACGTAGGCGCGGATGGTTTTTCTTTCGCGGAGGGCTGCCTCGGCAGCAACTAGGGCAGTGATGTTGACAGGGAAGGGTGGCATGGCCCGCCGAACATACGCGAGAGAGTCTTTGCTGGCGACAACGGCACCAAGACGCAGCGCGGCGAGGCCGGCGGCCTTAGAAAATGTTCGCGTGATGAAGAGATTCGGGTAGCGGCGAACCCACTTGATGGCGGAGAAGCCGGAAAACTCGGCATAGGCCTCGTCGAAAACAACGACGGTGTTGTACGCGGCGTTGAGGATTTTTCGGAGCGCGGCGGGTGGAACAAGAGTCCCGGTGGGATTGTTGGGATTGGCGAGAAAAAAGACACGGGGCTTTTTACGGAGTGCGGCAAGAACTTCGTTTAGCGGGAAGCGCTGTTCCGCGTCGTAACAACAAACCTTGATGCGTGCACCGGCGATTTCCGCGTAGTAGCGGTACATCGGGAATGTAGGTTCGCAGATGAGGATGTGGGAGCTCGGCTCGACGAAGGTGTCGAAGAAAACCCGCAGCGCATCATCGCCGCCGTTGGTGAGAAGAAGTTCTTCGCTTCGAACGCCGAGGTGGCGAGCGATGCGAGCAGTGGGTTTCTGGTACTCGGGATACATCGCGAACTGCTGCGGAGTAAGTTTTGCGAGGGCGCGGAGTACGGCGCGGCCACAGCCTGCGGTGTTTTCGTTGAAGTCCAGGCGAATTTTCCCGGCGCGGCCTTCCGCGGGGGCTTCGTAGGTCTTTCGCCTGAGGATGGCGGCGCGCACGGGCAAGTGAGATTTCATCGGCGAATCCTTACTGCGTTGCAGTGCGCGAGCAAACCTTCGGCCTCGGCAAAAGTTTCGGCCGAGTCAGCCAGACGGAAAAAACCTTTGCGCGAAATGGTTTGCGCGCTGATGCATTTTACAAAATCGGCGGCGGAAAGACCGCCGCGGCGGCGCGCCCAACCCGCGGTTGGCAGTACGTGATTGCTGCCGGAAATGTAGTCGCCAAGCGGTTGCGCGGCCCACGAACCGAGAAAAATTGTGCCGGCTGCACGAACCTGCTGAAGAAGCTCAGTGGAATCCGACGGCAAGCTAAGATGCTCCGGCGCGAAGCGATTGACGAATTCGCAAGCGCCTTCGAGAGAATTCGAGACAAGAATCGCACCTGAGCGAACGGTGGAATAGTCGGTTATGCCGACGGGTAATTCGTCGAGTTGCCGCTTGAGTTCGCGTTGAACCTGGCGGGCAAGAATCGGCGAGGTGGTAACGAAATAGCTTGCGGCATCCTTAGCGTGCTCAGCTTGGGCGAGAAGATCGGCTGCAATGTAGCGGGCGTTGCCGCGTTCGGCGAGTACGATGGCTTCGGTAGGGCCGGCGGGGAGGTCAATGGCGCAATCAGCGGAGACGAGTTGCTTAGCGGCGTTGACGTATTTATTGCCGGGGCCGAAGATTTTTTCGACGCGCGATATTGATTTCGTGCCGTAAGCCAGCGCCGCAATGGCTTGCGCTCCGCCGATCCGGGCGACTTCCCTCAGGCCGAGGAAATTTGCGGCGGCGAGAAGTTCGTTATTAGGCCTGGGGCATACCGCAACGACGCTCGGGACTTTGCTGACTTGCGCGGGAACAGCGATCATGAGAAGCGTTGAGACGAGTGATGCGTGGCCTCCCGGAATGTACGCACCGATGCATTCAATGGGGACGACGCGCTGACTGATGAGGACGCCGGGTTCGACTTCGAGGGACCAGGAGCGGGGAAGTTGCTTTTCGGCGACCCGGCGGATGTTGCGCGCGGCGTGGCGAATGGCGCGAAGGAAATCGGGGCTTACGTTGCGTTCAGCCGCGCGGATTTCCTTTTGTGAGATCCAAAGATCTCTCGCACGAATTGAGGGGTGGTCGAGTTTTCTTGCCCACGCGAGAAGCGCGCCGTCGCCATGTTTGCGAACGTCCGCGACGATTCGAGCGGCGACAGCTTGAGCCCGCGCGTCATGAGCAACGCGTGCAGCGAGCAACCTGTTTTCGACAGCGGGAGTGAGCTTGAGAATGCGCATCAGAGAATGATCTTGTTCAAAGGATATTCGACGATGCCCTGGGCTTTGGCAGCTTTGAGCTTGGGCAGAAGCTTGCGAACGACCGCTTCTTCAATGATGGTGTTGACGGCAACCCAGTCCGGGTCGCTGAGATTGGAGATAGTGGGATTTTTCAGCGCGGGAAGCACAACCAGTACCGCGGAAAGATCGTCGCGGCGAACGTTGAGCAGCAGACCGACTTTGCTGGCGGCGTCGATGGCGCCTTTCAGCATTAAGATCAGATTCTCGGCTTTTTCGCGCTTCCACGCCTCCGCTGCAGCGGAGCGATTCATGATGAAGACGGTGGCGGATTCAAGTACGGTGTCCACGATACGCAAACGATTGGCACGGAGCGACGAACCCGTTTCGGTGACTTCGACGATGGCATCGGCGAGTTGCGGGACTTTCACTTCCGTGGCGCCCCAGGAAAATTCGACGCGAGCCGTTACGCCGAATCGCTGGAGATATTTTTCAGTGAGGTGCACAACTTCCGTGGCGATGACTTTTCCTTCCAGGTCGCGCGGCTCGCGGATCGGTGAATCTTCGGGCACAGCAAGAACCCAGCGGACGCGCGCCAGGCGCTGCTTGGCATAGACCAACTCAGCGAGTTCTTCGACGTCAGCAGAGGTTTCGACGACCCAATCGTGCCCGGTCATGCCTGCATCGAGCGCGCCGGATTGTACGTAACGGGCCATCTCCTGTGCGCGCACCAGTAGGCATTCAATTTCAGGATCGTCGATGGCGGGTACATAACTGCGCGAGCCGAGCGTGATTTTCCATCCGGCACGGGAAAAAAGTTCGATGGTGGCGTCCTGCAGGCTGCCTTTGGGAATGCCCAGTTTCAGTCGTGACGATGACATGGTCACTTGGCCTCGCTCGCGGAGGAAGATTTCGCTGGAGCGTAAACGACATCTGGGGAAAAAGTGCGCTCGGCGATGATCCGAGTCGCTCCTTCGTGATTCAAACTGCGAAAGAAACAGCTGCGATAGCCTTCGTGGCAGACGCCGGGCCCGACGGGATGGACCCGAATGAGCAGAGCGTCGGCATCACAATCGATGCGAATGTCAGAGACTTTCAAAACATGTCCGCTGGACTCGCCCTTTTTCCAAAGTTTGTTACGGGACCGGGAAAAGAAAACCACTTCGCCGGTACGACGGGTCATTTCGAACGATTCGACGTTCATGAATCCGAGCATGAGAACATCGCCGGATGCGTTGTCCTGAATAATGGCCGGGACCAAGCCGCCTGACTTATCAAACGCGATTTCCACATTGGCTCCTTGACAAAAAATTTACTGCAAAAATAAAAAGCCCGCTGGGGCTTGCTGCGCCAGCGGGCTAAAGGTGTGTGCTTAGCGATTTGCTAACGACACCCCAGCGCGCGCGGCGAATGGCCGTGATGATGATGGTGGCGATGGGTGTGAGCCGTAAAGTTCATGAAAAAGCAGAATAGAGGAGGAACACAGGGTCTGTCAATGAAAACGCGCAACCGCCCAGTGATTGCTTCGCGCGCGAAATATGTTTTTGCGCACGGAGCGGTGGAGTGATCGCGAGATTTGCCTGGGAATGCGGCCTCAGACCGCGGAAGCTTCGTCAGCAGCGTGTTTTTCGCGCGCGGCATGCGCTTGCGCGGCGTAGTCGGCGGCTTCGGCGGAGCGGCCGCTAGCGGTAAGCAGTGCCGCATAGTCTTCCAGGAGTTCGGCGTGGTGAGGATGCTCCATAGGCAGCGCGGCTTCTCTGACGGCGAGAGCCCGTTTGTAATAGTCCTCAGCATCCGTATGCAAACCCTGGCGAGAGCGAAGACGGCCGAGGCTGTGCAAACTCAGTGCAAGGTGCGGATGTCTTGCGGGAAGCTTGGATTCACGGACCTGCAAGGATTTGTTGAGCAGTAAGTCCGCTTCCTCGAATTGCGATTGTTCGGTTCGAACATCGGCCAGATGATTTGCAGCGAAAACGGCATTCAAGCTCGTGCCGCCGCTGAGCTTGTTGTGAATCAACATGGATTGCGCCAACCAGGAATCCGCTTCGGGCAAATTGTGTTGCGCGAGATGAAGCTTGCCGAAATTCGAAAGACAAATCGCGGTGTGTTCGTGCTGTTCTCCGACCGAGGCGCGAAACACGGCCAAAGCCTTTGGCAGGAGTTCGGCGGCGTCCGAATAAAGCTGTTGCTCGATGCGAATGTTGGCGAGGTTCATCCAGCTGAATGCGAATTCCAGATGTCCCGGCTTCAATTTGACTGCGCGAATGCGTAAAGCCTGATCGGCATACCGTGTCGCGCGGTTGTACTGTCCCAGGTTCAGATGGGCGATGGCGAGATTGGAGAGACGCCGCGCCTGATCGGGATGATCCGTGCCTAGAGTTTTTTCCGCGATAGCGAATGCGCGAGTAAAGGACGCTGCGGCTTCACTGTAATTTCCCAGGCGCAACTCGAGAGCACCGACGTTGCCGAGGTTTTGCGCTACCGATGGATGATCAGCGCCTTGTACGGATTCGCGAATTCGCAATGCGTGGCGGTGGATTTCGGAGGCTTCGGCAAGGCGATCCTCTCTGGTGAAAACGACGGCCAGATTATTGAGTATGTCGGCAACGCCGGGGTGTTGTTCGCCAAAAGCGCGGCGAGTAATCGTCAGAGAGCGATCCAGATTCGTTTCAGCATCGCGGTTTTGTCCCAGGGCGGACTGGACCATTGCCAGGTTCATCAGGCTGGCAGAAACTTCGGGGTGGTCAGGCCCCAAGACCCGTTCGCGGCCTGCGAGCACTTGGCCGTGCAGGGGGGCAGCCTCCGCGTAGCGGCCCTGTTTGGAAAGAATGATGGCCTGGTTGTTGAGCGCCGACAGACGCTGGGGATGGTCAAGGGGTAACTCTTTGTCGCGAATTTCCTTGGCCTTGGCTAACAGCTCTTCGGCTTCAACATATTCGCCCTGGCGCATTTTGACCGAGCCAAGATTGGTGAGCGAAGCGGCGGCCGACAAACTTTCGCATCCGGTTTCCTGCTGCCGAGTGGCCAAAACCTCGCGGTGCAGCGCTTCGGCTTCCGCATAGCGCGCAGTGTCACTCATCGTGACTGCCAGGTTGTTGAGGCTGTTCGCGGATTGTGCCGGCCCGTCAATTCCCGCCTGCTTTGCCAGAGCCATGGATTGCTGATAAAGATTAGCGGATTCGTCCACGCGCCCTAGCTTGTGCAGGCAGCGAGCGTAATTGTTCAACGCATTGGATGCTTCGATTGCAAAGCCGGGAAGTTCTTGGAGCATTTGAACGGCGTGGCGGTGCAGAGGTTCAGCCTCAGCGGATTTTCCTACCTCGTCCAGCAGCGTAGCGAGGCTGGATGTGGCGATCACAGTCTCCGGAGCGCGCGGACCGTCAATTTTTTCTCGGAGTAATAGACCGCTGCGCTTGAACCGCTCGGCTGCCGGATATTTGCCCTCAGCGATAGATAGCGCCGCAAACTCGTCGTAGGTGAAAGCCCGCATTTTCCAATGGCGCGGCAGTCGGCCGGCCGTTTTCAGGGCCGCCTCCAGGAGGCGACGCGCTTCGCTAAGTTGTTTGTGTTTGCGCGCTTCTCGACTTGCAGTAAAGGATTTGACCCACATGCGGACCCGGTAACGTTGTTGCAGACCGCGGACTACCGGGAGAAAAACGATGAAAAGTATAATGACGAGCGAAAGGAGAACCTCGGAGAGAATTTGTCTGTTCGCCACCGGTAATTTCCTGCTTATGGACAGTATGTAGGAGCGAAACGTCTCAGGCGCGAGGTCCGGGCCTGGAGTTTGCGGACATATTAACCGTCATTTTCAGGTCGACGGCAATGCCGAATTTGCTGTTGGGAAGAATGTCGATGCGAACGACTTCGGCCAGATATTCTGAATTCATTGGATCGTGTACGGAGGTATAGGGAAACGTAACGAAGACCCGCATGCCCTTGTAATAGGTGGAGCGTTTAGAAACGAAGTAAATGCCATGTTTTGAGGCGTTAGCGCTGTTCGGAAGGTCCTCAAAGTGATCGTCGCGAGGCTCGGAAGGACGAACACGCATAGGCCGCGCCATTTTTGCGCGACGACCGCGGCGAAGCTCGGACACAGCGGGCGCCAGCGCCGGGGAATCGGTGGGATTTGAGGTGGAATCGTCCATTCATCCCACTTTGCGGGTGGTGCTTTGCAACGTCAATGGTACGCCGCGAATCCGATAACAAGATGGAAAGTGCGTCGATTGAGCGAGGGTCATCGGAATGGCTGACAACAAGATCAGTAAATCGGATGCTGAGTGGAAAAAACAACTCACCGAAAATCAGTACTACGTGACACGGCAGAAGGGAACCGAGCCGCCCTACACCGGAGAAGACGAAGACACACACACCGCGGGCACTTATAAATGCGTGTGTTGCGGGCAACCGCTGTTCCGGTCAGAGACGAAATTCAATTCCGGCTGCGGCTGGCCCAGCTTTTATGCGCCGGCAAAAAGCGAATTGGTGGAAGAGGAAGAAGACCGTAGCCACGGGATGCGGCGAACCGAAGTGAAGTGCAGCCGCTGCGATGCGCACCTGGGCCATGTATTCGAGGACGGGCCACAGCCGACGGGGTTACGTTACTGCATCAATTCCGTGTCGTTAAACCTGGACAAAGATTAGGCTACTCTTGTTTCCGGTGGTTTCAATTACGATGGGCAAATTGTGAAGAGTCACGCCGCCGTGCATGACAAAGCGGCCATCTCTGCAACGCGATCGCGGTCCCATACACCGACCAGCAAAATTTTGCTGCCGTTGGGATATTTGAAGATGTAATAGACCCGGTCGATTCCGGGGACTTCAAAGAAGCCTGGCCGGCGTGGGTCCGGACGCATTTCGGCATTCACGCTCAGCAGAATGCGCAACTCGGCTAGTTCCTCTTGAGAATGGCTTCTCAGATCTTCCAGAATGGGCGGCTGCTTTTGTATGCTCATAATCATGGTCTGTTTCCGCCGGGCAGCAAGTTCTCCTCACATAGATAAAGACGTTGCGGGAGTCAAAATGTTTCATGCTTTTCTGCCCCAAACGGGGTATTTTGTGAGTAAGAATTTCCGTCTAGAACCTGGCCCGCAAAGCAGCATCGCTGGCTACGGTTCGCATACAGAAGAAGTACTTGCCTTATAGGCCTTTCTCAAGCGATAGTGCAGGACGACGATTTTTCGAGTGGAGCGTGGGATCGTGCCTAAAACAATCAAAGCCGCCAAAAGGGGTAAAGCGCCGTTTAATAAAGACAAGCGGAGGCGCCACCATCATTTTTTGGTGACCGTGTATTACGCAGACAGTGAAAAGTTCGGGCGCGTTTATACGGACAAGGAAAAGGCCACACGATTCGCCGACCGCCAGCGGCGGTCTCCAGTGGTGAAATCGGTACGGGTTTCGCAGGTCTCATAGAAATCCTTGAAAACAGTGTACGCAGGTTGACTTGTTGGTTTTCGTGCAGGCGTGTTATAAATAATTGAGACCGAGCGGCCTTAGTATAGTGGTAGTACGGAACCTTGCCAAGGTTCAGGTGTCGGTTCGATTCCGATAGGCCGCTCCATAAAATCAAACAGTTACGCAGCCCTCTCAGTTTCCATAGTTTCCAAAACATCAATTTGATTGCCAAACGTCTTGGAAAATGCCGACGCCACGTCTTGGAGCGGTATTTCTCCACTGTACAGCCGCGTCATTGCTGCCGATGAGTGCCCCATCATTTGACGATGGACGGCGGGATTGAGACCGGCTAGTTCCCATCTCCGATTACATCCCCTGCGGAAAGCGTGGAAACCGGCCTTGGCGAGTCCCAACGCTTCGAGAGCCGGGTGCAAACATTGGCTCAGGATGGTTGTCTCCAAAAGTGGGCCGCCACACTGAGAACGAAAGACAAGGGCACCGGGAATCGTAGGGGTTCCGATAAACCGTTTCAATTCCCGCATCGCCTTCCTGCCTTCGTTATCCGCTAGAAGCACCGTCCGATACGCGGCATCATTCTTGCATTCTCCGACAGTGCCGGATGTGCGCTGGTCTGAGGCTTCGTCAACGACGATGGTATTCGCGTCGAAGTCCAGGTCATTAATCCGCAACGCCAGCAATTCGGAGCATCGTAGTGCTGATGCCGCTGCGAGAAGTACCAGAGTCGCGTACTGTTCTTTGCGGGAGTCGCCTAGTCCGTCCATCTTGCGGATGTGCTCGGCTATCTTCTCGGCCTGCTCCCAGGAGAACGATACTTTCTTCCGACTCTGTACCCTCATTCGCAGTTTCTCTCGGTCAGGAATTAGGCCGCGCTGGGAGAAGGGAACCTTCTGGTCTTTCCTGAATGCGGAAATGACTCGCTGCATTGTTCTCAGCGAATCTTTCACCGATGACCAAGACAGACCTTCCATCCGCTTCTTTGCTGCCCATTCGCTAACCGCATCGAAAGTGATTAGGTCTATGGGAACGGCCTTCCAGTCCGGTTCAAGATGGTTCTTAATGCGTCCTTCCCAAACTGACCTTGTGGATTCCCTGTGCATCATCGGCCCGAACTTTTCCCGATAGTGCTTCGCTGCGTCTGCAAAAGTGTGGGCTGAGGGAATCAGGTACGAGCTGGAATTGACCTCTAGCTTCGTAATAAATTCCAGCTTCTTACGCTCCGCCTCACTTTTGGTCATCAGCGAAACCGGGCCAATCACTTCCGTCATGCGCTTACGCTCTTCCACTCCGGGTAAATCCGCCCAGTATTGGAAGTAATACACTTTCTCCCCGTTGACGCGCTTTTTTACACGCACCTTGGGGTTTTGACTTTCCGGCGAGCCATGCACTTACCCCTGCGCTTTCTCGCTGGAACTGGCGGCAAAGCGATGCTATCAGAAGTCCGGGTCAAGCTGCTTTCGACGCCTTGGTGGGCTGTGTCGCGGTCCTCTGAACGCGCCGAAAACCGCCGAAGTTGATTTTGGCGCGGGGACTTACCGGTAACGCACTTACCGGAGAAGTGGTTTCCGCTCTCGGGGCTTCATCACGGGTTGATTCTGACTCGCGGATTAGGCAGCAGCCTGCTGCGAATTGCTTCCTTCAGCGAGGGGAACTACTTTTTCTTGGTTAGCAATTTGCGCCACGCCAGTTATCTTCAATCTTCCAGATTCGTTAACTAAGCGGCAGACAGTGGCCCTGGAAATCTGGTGCTTCTTCGCCACTTCCGTCAAGCTCAGACCGGCGAGGCGGTCTCGCACGATAGCCGCGCGGTCAACGTTCAGCGGCACACGGCCTATCCGTCTTCCTTCCAATTTCGCTCGCCGCATTCCCGCCTTGACTCGTTCAACGATTAAACTTTTTTCTAATTCTGCAATCGCTCCGACGATTACGACCATCGCACGACCCAATGGCCCGCCAGTGTCAATGTTTTCCCGCAGACTCACAAACTCGATGTTTAGATGGCCGAGTTCATCGAGCACTTCCAGGAAATGGCGCACGTTTCTGGCAACTCTGTCGAACGCGGCGACCAAAACGACGTCGAAGCGATGCCTGCGAGCATCATCAAGAAGCCGGTCCAGTCCGGGACGTTTCGATTTTGCACCGGAAATTGTGTGCGTGTATTCATGAACAATTTCATATCGGCGCTGCTTCGCCAGTTCACGCAGGTCGTAAAGCTGTGTTTCCGCGTGCTGGTCGCCGGTTGACACGCGTGTGTAAATGACCGCACGTTTGCCGGAACCAGGTATAGCCCGAACTTCGATTTTGGCACGTGAACCCGAGGGTGATAGCTTTTGGTCAGCCATTGCTCAAATCTCCTTTTGAGTTGTGGTCAGGGGCGTGTCGGTGTTAGTAGCACCGCCGCGTCCCGTTTACTTTTTGCGTTTCAGAAACTCATCAATCGCCTTACGAATTAACCAAGAAACAGGAACATCTTCTCGGACTGCAATCTTTGCCAGCTTTCTAACCTGTTCAGGCTTCAGCCGTATGGCCGTAAGCTTCTTTCTCATGCGTAACAGTGTATAACATCGTCGTACGATTGTACAGTATTTTGTCACTGGTCATTTAGTGGGCTGCCCTGAGGCGTTGGATTAGACTGCGATTCAGCAGCAAAGGAGCCTCGATGCCAAAAACAAATGACCGTACCGAATAAATTCCTCCTTGCCTCCAATCCGCTACGCGCTGCGAACTGTACAATTCAGAACAGACAGGTCGGCCCGCACTGTACATACAATGGATTGGAATAACGAAACGACTGGAACTCCGGCCAAGGTTTTTACGAAATCTCAAAAAATAAGGACGGCTATGAAGAAAACATGGATGTGGTGTTTGATTGGTGTGCTCCTTCTGGGGGGCGCTGCACGGTCGCAAGCGCAGACGAACGGCGGGACTGAAAAAGCTGTAGCGGCGCTGGAACAACAATGGCTTCAGTCACAAAAAACAAATAATCCTGACCTGGTCGCCCCGCTGGTGGCCGACAAGTTTATTGGAACGGGAGCCGATGGAAAACTCACTGACAGGGCCCAATTGCTGGCAAACGCGAAAGCCAGCAAATATGACAGCATGGAATACGAAGATGTGAAAGTAACTGTATTTGGGGATACGGCCATCGCTACGGGTGCCTCCAAAGCCAAGGGAACCGATGAGTTGGGAAAGCCTATGGATGAACACGTGCGTTGGACTGACACCTGGGTAAAGATGCCGAATGGCAAGTGGCAATGCGTGGCGAGTCACGTGTCGCCGATAAAAATTTAAGGAACCGCACAACCCTGAATCGAGATGGCCGCCTTCTTCTGCGGCGGCCATTTCCTTTTGTGCACATGTTTGGTACCACGGCCCGCTCCAAGCTTGTCGTCATCGCTGCGAAAGCGGAATGCGCGAAGCTGAAGCAATTTCGTCGCTCATCCTTTCCATTTTCCAATTAAGAGGCTTTTCCAAACTGCTAAGTGCCGCCGTTCCAGCGCGTTAGAGTTAACTACTTGGTCCTTGCCAAGGTTCAGGTGTCGGTTCGATTCCGATAGGCCGCTCCATAAAATCAAACCCTTACAGAGCCTACTTCCTGAGCGCGGGAACGCAAAGGAACAGAAGTTGTTTCCGCCGCTGCCTGAATCAATTCAACCAACTTTCGATGGGCCGCCTGCTTCTGTGCCGGCAAATCCTCCACAAACTCTCCACTGAATTCAAACGTCGGAACCCGAAATTGTGATCGGGAACCACTCTGGACTTCCTTTTCGAATGAGACTCGAACGATTCCGCGAAACAAGTCGACGGCCCTCGACCCAAGATGCGGATCGACCTTCTCCGCCGCAGAAGCGATCATTTCTAATCCGCGTGTCATTTGGTCGCTCGACATCAACGTATCTCGCAAACTACTCGATCTCGACAGTGAGGGTTTCCCGCACTAAGTTCGTCGTCTCATTCCACCGCCGTGCCGATGGCACTCTCTATTCGTGCCAGCTCTTCGTCAGTGACTTCTGAAAACATATCCCGCTTGTTCTTCGCCAATCTCCCTTCGTTTTGCATTATCAATCGCACGAGCAGCGACGCACGTTTGTCTGGCATGTCGACAATCTCTTTGGTTTCGTCTAACGCGCGATCATATTTCTGAATAAAGCCAATTTCTTCCCTTAAGTCTTTCGCAATCGTTTCCGCAACACATTCGTAGAGATACTCTGCCTGTGCAGTCGCGTCGAAATATTGATATAAGCTCTTCGTCCCATTGAGAACGGTCAGTCGCTGCGCTTCATCCATCCGATATTCGATGAATGGCGCTATTTTTCCGGAGAATGCGTTGAGCGCCTTGTCATACCTGGCTAGGTCTCGCAACATGACTGCGGAAACCGGGAATACGATCCCCTGCGGTGTGTAGCCTAACTTCGCCAGACTGTGATGGATCAGAAACCGATGGATTCGCCCATTGCCGTCCTCGAAGGGATGCACGAATACAAAACCGAACCCAGTGAGCGCGGAGGCGCAGACCGGATCGACTTGTTCCTTCTCGATGCGTGCGACCATGCGCATCCATCCATCCATCAGGGACGGAACGTCTTCTGGTCTGGGGCAAACAAAATGAACGACCTCAACGTAGCTGGGGCCCGTTTCTGACACGCAATTCTGCCCCGTACGCCAATCCTTCTGCGCGTAACGAGCATCGACGATTGCATTCTGCAACCCTACGAAAGCAGCTTTGCTCGAAGTATCAAATTCGGGGGCGTGAGCAAGAGCGCGAACGAACCGTTCGGTTCGTTCGGAAGTCGGCTTTTCTCCTTCGATAGCGAAGGAGGATTTCGTTTCCTTCGTAAAGAGATAGTGCACAGCTCTTCTTAGGACGATAGGATCACAGTCCTCCACTATCTTCTTGGCTTCGGCTCCGAGACCTCGTGCCATGGCCGCATTGAGGATCTCGGTACGCCGTATCGTCGGGCAGTAGTCTCGATTTCCCAGAAGATTATCGATCACTCGCTGTCTTCGGACTCGTATGCCAGCTGTCGTCACGTGCAGCGCCGGGTCCAGCAACAAGACGTTGTTCGTTGGCGGTACGTCCGGTACATCGAGGGTTTTCCCAGACAGGAGCTCGTACAAATACCAAGCGCGCCGCACATATTTCCCGATGTGCTCCGACCGTACCCACTTCTCCATCTCTTCCCGCGAGACCTTTTCGAATGCTGCCGCGAGCACCCCAGGGTCAACCGGCTCGTATCGCATCGCAAACCGAAGTTGTCCGAAAAGGTCTGTCGGTGCGTAAGAGAGAGGGTACTGTTCAAGAATAGAAGCTCCTGAGATTTTGGTTCGCCGCGCTCCCTGAACCGCCTCGGAGCGCACCGCTGGCAGAGGGACTCTCAGTCCTAAATCCTCGACCAATCTCGAAAGGCCAATGAGCCCAGCTTCTTTAACCATGTTGTTCAAAACCACTAAACAGCATTCACTGGCACTAAGATGCGAAGCTTAGTGTCCAGTTCCACTAAACCTTGATATCACAAGAATCCACTAAAGTACATTCAAAAACAATAATTAGATCCGCGGTGCTGCACAAAAACGCTAAGCCGATACGGTGCGCGATGAAAAAGCCGAGGCGAGCAACTGGACAGGCCGTAGCGAAATGCGAACCAGGAAACCTCGAAAACGAGCCCCGCTTGAAGCGGATGGCAGGATACCCGGGAGAGCCGAGCCGCTCAGATCTAGGCGAAGGCCAAAGTCGAAATCGGCGATCTGGATGAAACGGATTTCGATCTCCCCGAGGGCACAGCGGGCAAGCATGTCTAGTGTAGTGTCTCCAACGCTTCTTTACATTTGGCGATTTTGCCCATAATTCGTTCTACAGATGCGCTCCAGATGAATAAAACATTAGCCAGCATTTATGGACTTTCGGTTGATTGTGCGATTGACCATTATGGCCGTATTAGCTAAAATAGTCATTAGAGGTGCGGAGTATGGCCCAAGGCCGTGTGTTGCTTGTCGATGACGAACCGTCGAGCTTGGCGTCCTATGGCCAGACGCTCATCGATGGCGGATTTGATGTGACCAAGGCAGGCGGCAGTGTGCAGGCCCTGCGTCATCTCAAGACGATGTCTTTCGATGTGATTCTCACCGATCTGTTGATTCCAGAAACGAATGGTTTGGCACTGCTTGAGAGGGTGCATAAGATGTCCCCGGATGTGCCGGTCATTGTAATGCTCGATAAAATGAGCAACAAAATCGTGGTGGAGGTGGCCGAACGGGGAGTGCTGCAATCCCTGGTGAAACCGATCAGTGGGGAGCTGCTAAAGAGAACGGTGTCGCGTGCCGTGCGCTCGCGGCGTTCTCGCCAGTCGATCATTCCATCTTTTCTAGGTCACAGGGTAGTTCCGCTGATACCGGTTACGATGAAGGCCACAAAGGCGAAGAACCAAATGGGCCAGATGCTCGAAACGGTCATGCAGGGCGGCGTGGTGCTCATCACCAAGCATGAAACTCCGAAGGCGGCAGTGATTTCAATCGAGGAATACGAACGGTTGTCACGGGCAGCGGAAGCGAAACTCGACGCTTTGAGCAGCGAGTTTGATGCACTCTTCGACAGGATGCAGACGCCGGAAGCGCGAGCGGGAATGCAAGCGGCGTTTGACGCATCCCCCGAACAACTGGCGCAGGCCGCGCTCGAATTTGCGCGGAAGCGTGCCTGATGGCGCCCAAACTCCGAGGATCTTTGTTCTGGCGGGCGTGAACGGAGCTGGAAAGAGCAGCATCGGCGGCGCGATGTTGCGACAAGCCGGCATCGAATTCTATGACCCCGATGCTGCGGCACGTTCATTCCTCTCCTCAGGCCTTGGAATGAACCAACAGGAGGCGAATGCCGCGGCATGGCAGCAAGGCCGTCGGCTCCTCGAAAGGGCGATCGATGAGGGGAAGGAGTTTGCGTTTGAAACGACGCTAGGCGGAAACACGATAGCTTCCTTATTGAAGAACGCGATCACCCAAGGAATTGAGGCGCGGATTTGGTATGTGGGGCTCGAAAGCCCGGAGTTGCACATCGCTCGCGTGCGTTCACGGGTTGAACTCGGCGGACACGACATTTCTGAGGCCAAGATCCGCGAAAGATATGCTCGCAGTCGAACCAACCTGATCGAACTGCAGCCAAACCTCACCGAGCTCAAGGTCTTTGACAATACCAAGGAAGGCGATCCGCAGAAAGGGCAAACGCCAGCGCCGAAGCTACTGCTTCATCAGAAAGAGAGAAGAATTGTGAGTTTGTCCGATCTGCGCTCCGTGCCCAAGTGGGCAAAGCCGATTCTTCAAACTGCAATCGCTACGGACAAGAAGAGCTGACGGATTCGAATTGTTGCTTTTGCGGCTTGGCCCAGATTAGGGAATGATCAACTGCACAGAATAGATGATTGACGGCGGGACGGTGCCGACCGTCCGGGACCGGACTAATGAAGGCAGGCAAAGCAGGCTATACCAGCGGTCCGATATATCCGCAAAATAGTCATTCCGGGAACAGTTGAGCCAATTCTCAGTCCGCGGGATGGCAGTTGCCATCGCGAGACGCTTTCAAATGCAATGATGCTCGATAACATGGCTCTCGAATATATCACTCCACGGGAGAGCACCGACGGTCGAGGACGTCGGCAAAGCACATCCGGAGGTGATCGAAGACCTCGACGACCTTGGCTTCTTGTTTTCTTCGACTCCGCACGGTAATGTCGCGACATTATGAGTTTTCATGGCAGCCAGAAAATCGGCAGGAATGACTCTTGTCCGTGTGGAAGTGGCAAGAAATATAAGCGCTGCTGCTTGGCGCGGCAATCCGCCTCCTACAGCCTTTGGGCAGAACAGCGGAATGCGTCCGATGAACTCACGCAGGACATGATGAGGCTTACCGCGCGTAAGTTCGGCAGTCAGATTCAAGTGGCGTGGCAAGACTTCCACCTTACTGGTCTCCCCGTACCTTATGACCCGGACTCGCATGAACAACAGATCTTCATGCCGTACTTTCTGTTCCATTGGGACCCGCAAAAGTCCCGCACTGGAAAGAGAGCGAATCGGAGGGGCGGCATCGTCAGGCGATGGTATGAGTTGGAAAGAGCTGGCGCCCTGTCTGACATGGACCGCTTGATTCTGGAACAGGCGACAGCGCAGCCAGTCAGTTTCTGGGAAGTCCTATGGAGTGAGGCCGGCGAGGGATTTGGGCTGCGGGACATCCTGATCGGCATGGAGACGCAGGTCATCGAGCGATCGGCTTCCCGTGCATTGCAGAAGGGCGACATCATTTACGGTCAGATGTGGAACTTACAAGCGATTTCCATCGTGGGTTGCATGGCCCCGATCTGCATCCCGCCCAGTTGGAAGGGCGAGGTGGTCGAACTTCGGAAAAAACTCAGAAGGAAGATTGCCAAGCAAAAGCGGGACCTGGCTGGCGATGACCTTGTGCGCTACGCGGATCCAATTCGACTCACTTACCTGACGATCCGAGATCGGCTGAATACACCGCCGCAACTCGCGAACACCGATGGCGACCCGCTCGTGTTTCACACCTTGAACTTCCTTATTGAATCGCCCCAAGGAGCATTCGAGGCTCTCGCGCCTCTGGCGTTCGGGCAATCGAAAGAAGAGCTTTTGGAAGGCGGCGAACGCGGCAGAGACGGAAAGCTACAGCGTGTTGCATTTGACTGGCGCAAGAAAGGCAACGCGAAAATTCCAAGCTGGGACAACACGATCCTCGGGAATATCAAGATTTCCGGCCGCTCACTGGTTGCCGAAGTGAATTCCGAGAATCGCGCCAAACGTCTTCGGGCAGAAATCGAAAAGCGCCTCGGTGCTTCGGCCACCCACCAAAACACAGTCGCTAAGACGGCCGAGGAAATGCTCGCCAAGGCCCGCAAAGGCTTCAAAGCAAAGGCGAAGAGGGACGACGAATTCGCTGAGGCCCTTCGCAGGGATCCAGAGGCGAGAAGCCGAATCCAGGAAATGATCCAGAAACAAGTCGAAGACTGGGTTCACCAGAAGATTCCTGCCCTTGGCGGCCGAACACCTCTGCAAGCGGTTCGCGATCCCGATGGCAGGGAGATCGTAGAATCCCTGCTCTGGGATTGGGAGCGCCATACCGACGAAGGCGCGTGGCAACCTGGAATTCGCCCTGATTTCAATGCCGTCCGCAAATTGCTGAGCCTCGCGCCCCCGGCCTCTTGACCGGGCGAGACCGAAATGGAACTGACTCGCGCCGGTGACTCTCTCTCTATCACGCACTGAATCCGGCCAACCAGCGCTGCCAGCGGATGCACATCGAAGCGAAATACTTTTCGCACAACGCCCGTCGCATGCGCTGCCCCATCTTTCGCAAAACAACATCTCTTCATCGCTTCTTCCGGCGTGATCGAAGCTGGATGCAGGACCATCATCGGATCGCGACTCAAACCGTCCGGTACGTTCTGGACTCTGCGCGGCGCCAATGCCATCCTCGCCCTCCGCGCAAATCGCCTCAGTGGTCGCTTCGAACAATACTGGCAGAACCGCTTCAGGGCCGCATGATCTCCACCGCTATGTCGCGCGCCCATCCGGGGCAAACGATTCATGCCTGACTATCGGGCATACTGACCTTCAGGCACCATTGGGATTGGAGGTAAAGGATGGAATCGGCGAAAATGGGAAAGAGAGGCGCAATCGTGATCCCCGCCAAATTGCGAAGGCGTTTCGGCATGGAAGAGGGTACTGTCGTCACCGCGGAGGAACGAGAAGACGGTATTCTGATTCGCCCTGCCGTTGTGGTCCCGATTGAAAAATACACCCCCGGGCGCAAGGCGGACTTTCTTCTCTCCAATGCGACCAATGCTGCCGATTACCGCAAGGCACGAACAGAAGTCCAGAAGCTCGGTATAGACCCGGATTCGATTCCCATCGACGGCCTGCATAAAATGGCCCGCTTGTTCCTCGCGACCTGAACAACACACCCTCTCTGAGAAAGGTTGCTGCACAGCGACTTCTTCGCGAGGCGGTTCACGCCGACGGCGGCCCACTGATCCACAGTGGCTCGGAAGAGGAGCAACACTCCCTCGATGCGATCTGCCGCAAACTTCACCGCTTCCTCAATCAACCTCAGCGCTGAGCCCGCCAGTTACCCACAGATTTCCTAGACGAGGCAGAAAAGATGAGCGGCAAAAAAGGCTGGCTTACTGAACTGTGAAGATCGGCGTTTCATGGTCCGTGCAGGTGGGCAGCTAAAGCGAAACACAAAAAGATCAGCTGTCGCGCACCATCGCTCCTGGGGATAAGGGATGGAAAAAGAAAGGTATTGACTCTGGACTACACTCCAGGGTGTAAGGTCATGTCTGGAGCCAAGTTCATGCAAATCGGTATCATCGCCAAAAAAGTTGGACTCAGCGTTGACGCGATTCGTTTCTACGAGCGAAATGCACTGCTTCCGCGGCCGGCCCGGACGCCGGGAGGCTTTCGCCGGTACGGTGAACGTGATGTCGAAACACTCGCTTTCATCCGTCGGGTAAAAAGTTTGGGATTCAATCTGAGCGAAATTCGGAGCCTTGTGACCTTGCGCGGAAGCCGGATGCAGCCCTGCGCGCCGGTGCGCCGCCGCTTGCAGGCAAAGCTGGCGGATGTTCGGGAGAAGCTCACGAATCTGCAAAAACTGGAGCATGAACTGCATTTGGCTCTGCGCAGCTGCGACAAAGAACTGCGCAAGCAAGGCGCACACTGCCCGATCCTGAGGGACGGAGACTTGCCAGAGCAGAAAGGTCGTCCATGAAAATCGAAGTTCTGTACGTCGCGGAGTGCCCATCTCACCCTGCCGCAGTGAAATTGCTGAGAGACGTTCTGAGTGCGGAGGGCGTTGCGGCGGAGATTCATGAAGTGCTGATCGGCGACGAATGTGTTGCGGCTACTCTTGGATTCCGTGGTTCGCCCACGATCCGAATCAACGGACGTGACGTCGCGGGAGAGCCAGCAGAGGCGGAGAGTTTCGGGCTCAGCTGCCGGCTGTATCGGGGATCATCTGAGATCGGCCTCCCCCTGGCGGACTTAGTGCGTCGCGCAGTAGTTGCTGCCAGGGGAAGCAGGCCATGAAACAGGCGACAGGCGTTTCGGCATCGTGCGGCGCGGTCTTGAGTTCCGTCGCGACCCTCGGTTGTTGTCTGCCGCTCGGTTTCGCCGCGGCTCTGGGGGCTGGTGCGGCGAGCGCGTTCTTTACGACATTGCGCCCGTGGCTTTTGGGGCTCTCGGTTGTGCTGATTGGCTTGGGATTCTGGCAACAGCATCGCGCGAAGCGATGCTCTGTGCCTGGCCGAAGGATTGGCATGGTGTTGCTCTGGGCCGCGGTGGCTGTTGTCTTGGGAATGATTCTGTTTCCGCAGGAGATCGCCGCGTTCATCGCCGACCGGCTTGGCGGAGCATGGCAGCAATGAAGAAACCAGCAATCGTTGTCGCTGTCGCGGCGATTTTGGTGCTGCTCGGTGTCTTGTATTTGTGGAGTCCTGGTTCCGCGCCGCGAGGGCAGGAACCTATGCTCAGTCTCTCGGAGACGAATTTCGGTGAATTCGAAAAGGCGTTCGATGCCGAAGCAGACCTTCCTCGCCTGGTCCTGCTCTTGTCTCCCACCTGACCCGGTTGTCTGCGGGGGTCTTCCGCAGCGGAGCAACTCTTGACGCGGCATCGCGACCGAAAGATGCGCGTGCTGGTGGTCTGGGAGCCGATCCTCGCGACGGATTGGCGGCCGCCCGGAGGCGCCGCGCTTGGGCGAATTTCGGACGGCCGTGCACGTCAGTTTTGGGATCCAGGACACCTGGTCGCCGCGGCATTGAATGAGATTGCGAAACAGAAGCCGCCAGAGCCGGAGCCGGGCTGCTGCATTCAGAAAGGATTCTACTGGGATGAGGCGATTCTTTATGCCCCGCGCGAGCACTGGAAGGATGCACCGACATCCTTCTTTTGGAACGGGCCGGTTTTTCGAATCATCCCAGGTTTGGAGAAGGCTCTTGCCGAACAGCCTTGATGGCTCGCAATTGGGACGGCGTGGCGCTCCTGGAGAGTGAAAAAAGCCAAGGCGACTCAATGTCGGCGAGTCATCGGAGACCTCGGATATGGTCGAGAGCAAAAGAGCATGTTGCACTTCGCCGGCAGCGATGTGCTACTGGCTCGCAGCTTCGCTGATTGCATGGGCTGTTTTGAGCACCGCCGGCAACTACTGGCATCCTCTACATTGGTACTCGGCGTCCACCATTCTTTTCGCGATGGCGGTCGGTTGCGTGGCCAACTGGCTAAGGAACCGCTCGTTTCACTGTGCGATCACAGGCCCACTATTTCTAATTGCCGCGATTTTTTTCCTGCTTGCCGACATGCGTTTTACTCACGTGAACGCGTCGTTGGTATGGTCGCTGCTGTTCATCGGAACCGCCAGCGCATTTTTGCTGGAATGGCGGTATGCGAAGCGCCGCGTTTCTTAAGGGTTCCGACCGGCGCACGTCTATTACAAAAACCAAGCGACCCGATACTTTTTAAATTCTTGACCAGCCGGCACTTATTAGTTGAATCGTCCCGCCTGTCCTAGAAGCTGAGTTTCATCAAGCGATTTCTTTGGAGATAGCGGAGGGTTCTGACGCATGCGATTCGGGCTCGGGTTCTAGCACATCCGTGCTTCTTCGGCCCAAAACGGTTCCCAGGGGATGATGTTTTGCGGCTTCAGGGTAGACCGCTCTGGCGCGGCTCAGAGCTTCCGCGACGCTGTTGCACATATTCTCGGGTCCGATGTGCTGCTGAAACTCGGCCGGATGCATGAGTCTCGATGGTTGTTCTCTGGCTCCACAGAAAATGAGTTCTCGTCCAGATTCGCCTGCCTGGTCCGCTAAGCTCTCCAAGACCTGGAGACCGGTGGAATCGATGGCGGTCATGTTACGCAACCTTACAATAAGGATGGGAGGAAGGCTCGACAGTCGATTCGTGATTTCGTCGATCTTATCGGTCGCACCAAACAGGAAGGGCCCGTGAATCCTAAAGATCGTGCAGCCGTGATCTGTTACACTATTAATTAAATACCGAATCTGTTATTAACAATTACTGGCCAAAGTGCTGCAAATGTGGTCGTTCCCGCGCAACTGAGAGCTCGTAACTCTAACAAAACACGTGATCAGCGATGAGCAAGGACAAGGTTGGTTAGATTAGCAAACCGCCGCCCCAAACTGTCCAGACTGGACTGAACAATGACCTCCGATCATTCTGTTCTCTGCTGAATACTTTGCAGAGGTTATTTCGTTTAACTGCCCAAGCCTCGCCGGCGGGCCCGTTTGTGAGTCGTTGTTTTCCATTATTTTCCAATTACGGGTGATCAAAATTTCTATAAGTGCCGCCGTTCCAGCGCTTTAGACGGCTAAATCGAACCTTGCCAAGGTTCAGGTGTCGGTTCGATTCCGATAGGCCGCTCCACCAGACTCCTCTTTTCCACAAAATCTTAAGCAAAATTCTCGAAGAGATTTTTATGGAGCGCAGCGCGGACAGTTTTCCTCAGGCGCGGGAATTCCGCCTGTTCATTGTGGAGGGCGGACAGTACAATCGCGTGCCAGAGGAAAATTTCTTGAGCGACATGATCATCGCCGTCGGCAGCGCGCGCAGGCCAAAAGTTGCGGCGGTGCGCGAAGCTGTAGACGGGATGCTCGATCTGTTGCCGGCAGGGACATCCGTTGAGATTGTCGGAGTGGAAGTCGAGAGCGGAGTGAATCACACGCCGCTGAGCCGCGAAGAGTCCATGCGCGGAGCGAGACAGCGTGCCGAAGCACTGAAAATGATTGCGCGAGAAGAAGCCAGGCCGTGGAATTATTTTGTCGGACTTGAGGGCGGCCTGGATTCGGTTATGGAAGAAGGCCAGCGGCGCGTTTTTCTGGAAAGCTGGGCGTATGTGAGCGACGGGACGCGCGGGCACTTTGGAAGATCCGGCGGAGTAGAATTGCCTGAAGCGCTGGCGGAAGAAGTTTTTGTGAAAGGAACCGAACTGTCAATTGCGATCGACCAGTTTGCGGGCCAGGCGGGTATTCGCGATGCTCAGGGCGCATGGGGAGTTTTGAGCGGGAATAGAATTACCCGGCAAGAGGCTTTCCGTGTGGCGCTGATTGCCGCGTTCGCGCCATTTTTTAATTTGAAGGCGTATCGTAAGACTGCAGCCGCCAGAGGATAGAGAGGAAGGAGCCGGCGTGGATATCGTCAAGGGGAATATGGGCTGGATCGAAGTGGTGGTCGGGCCGATGTTCTCGGGAAAGAGCGAAGAGCTGATCCGTCGGCTGCGTCGCGCGGAGATTGCGCGGCAACGCGTGCAGATTTTCAAGCCGGCGATCGATGCGCGCTACGCGGCGAATGAAATCGTTTCGCACTCCGGGCTGGGAATTACATCGGACACAGTTACGAAAGCTTCAGAAATCTTGGAGAAAATTCAGCCTCGAACCGAAGTAGTTGGAATCGATGAGGCGCAATTCTTGGGAGAAGAAGTTTTGGATGTTTGCACCAAGCTGGCGAATCTTGGCAAACGCGTGATCGTAGCGGGGCTGGATACGGATTATCGGGGCCGCCCGTTTGAACCGATGCCGCGGCTGCTGGCCATCGCAGAAGAAATTACAAAACTACTGGCGATTTGCATGCGCTGCGGAAATCCAGCGGTGCACACGCAACGATTGGTCGAAAGCGAGGAACTGATCGTAGTGGGCGCAGGCGGTGCATACGAGGCGCGCTGCCGGAGATGTTTTGAGCCGAATCCGGCGCAGGTGAAACATGAAGTCCGGCAGCATTTGATGTTTCGTCCGCGGGCAGTGAATGCGGACAACGAGTAGCGAACCCGCCATTTATTGAAAGTCGTGTTGTTTAGCACCGGAACACCGCAGCATTGAATTACTGACTCTACGGGTGCTGCCGCGCTATTCTGGCATCGCTTATCCATCTACTTCCAAGCATCGTGAGGAACAACGTTGCGGATTGAATCCAAGGCACCTACGCGTGTGGATCTGGCAGGCGGAACGCTGGACATCTGGCCGCTGTATTTGTTTCATCCGGGAGCAGTGACGATTAACGCTGCCATCACGCGATATGCGTCGTGCGTGATTGAAACCCAGGCACCCGGAGACGAAAAAATTCGTCTGGTTTCCCGCGATACCAAACGCGAAGAAAGTTTCGCATCCTTCGCGGCCATGGTGAAAGCCAAACGCTACCACCTGCCGCTGCTGGCGGAAATCGCAAAATTCTTTGCTCCAGAGCAAGGATTTTCGCTGACCACGGATTCAGAAGCTCCCGCAGGAGCGGGAATCGGAGGCTCCAGTGCGATGGCGGTGGCGATCTGCGCAGCGCTGGACAGATTTACTTCCGCAGGAAAGAGCAAAGTGGACTGGATTCATATCAGCCGCGACGCGGAAGGAATTGTGATTCGCGTACCAACCGGGACGCAGGATCATTATCCACCGGCGTTTGGCGGCGCGGCGGCAATCGAGTTGCCTCCGGGCGGAGAGCGTCGCGTGGAATTGCGCCTCGATGTGAGTGAACTGGAGCAGCGCCTGGTGCTTTGTTACACGGGCAAGCCGCGGCAATCGGGAATCAATAACTGGGAAGTTTTCAAGGCGCACATCAATGGCAAACGTTCGGTGCAAGCCAACCTGGAACGCATTGCGGAAGTGGCGCAGGCGATGCGCGAGTCACTGGAAAAATCCGACTGGAAAGAAACGGGGCGATTGATGCGCGAGGAATGGCTGTTTCGCAAGAAGAGCTTGCCCACGATCTCGACGAAGACCATTGACCGCATCATTGATGGCGCGCGCAAGAAAGGCGCGCTCTCCGGCAAAGTGTGCGGAGCGGGCGGTGGCGGCTGCGTGGTCATGCTGATTGAGCCAGGCGCGCGCGGTGCTGTAGAAAAAGCGGTCGAAGATGCGGGAGGCCAGATCCTTCCCATGAAAATTGACCGATCAGGTGTGCAAGTCACGGTATTCTGAGCACAATTCAAGGGCCTTAACCGCCGTGTTGCTTGGTACTAGGCGTCGCGATGAATGTCGTGCTGCCGCCCATAACGGCCCATTGCCAGCCATAATGACGAAGGAATTGCGTGCCAGGCATCTATTCAAGCGCTTTCAGGCGTCGTAGAATACAGCGTGGGGGCTTCCTCGTACCGTCCCATGCATGCGCCATGAACGCGACCGCACTATTACTGAGCATTCTTGTCCTGGTTGAGGCGGATGTTCCGCGCGCGATGAAGTTGCGTCCGGCGGACGCTTCCGCAAAGCCGGACTTCGCAAACGCAGAAATTCCGCTGTTTTCGACGGGGACAGATCCGGAGGATCAGACCCAGACACCCGCGCAGCAAGGCCAGAAAAAAGCGACGCTACAACCAAATTCCAAGCTGGAATTGATTCGCTACGTTTCTGGCGAATTTGCCAAGGCTGCCAAAGCGCTGCCGGCGGGCAAAGACGGCTTTTTGCTGTTCGTGGACAAACCGCTGAACCAGAATCTACTCGATAGCGCGGTGGCGACGCACGGAGCAGCGGTTCATCCTGGCGAACAAGTGCAGATTACCAAGCTGGATTTTCGCGAGCATACCATTATCGTAGACGTGAACGGCGGGGGCCGGGGGAAGAAGCGGCTCATGGACCGCGTGCACATTGAAATGGGTGGCGTGCCGACGATGCGGACCAGCACGGAGGCACAACAGACTGGACCTCCGGGCGTGCAGCCGGGCGCTGGCAGCACGCTGTACCTGGAATTCAACAAGACCATCCCGGATCTTACGCCAGACGAACTGAAGAAAATGCTTTCTCCGTTCCTCGATTTTAACCGGCAGCGGTCAGCTTCCGTGCTGTGGATTGACACCTTACCCACCGACATCAAAAAAGCGATTCAAGATCGCGTTGCTAGAGTAGGTATGGATCGTGAGATGGTGGTGGCGGCGATCGGAAAACCTGGGCACAAAGTCCGGGAGCGCGATTCCGAGGGCAATGACATTGAAGAGTGGATTTACGGCACTCCGCCGGACCGGACGGTATTTGTGAGATTCATGGGAGATAAGGTCACGAGCATCAAGCAGTTTCCGCAGTAGCTTACTTCAGTTATTCCGATTCATGATTGAGTTTGATCTTAATGATCTCGAATCTCCACGGCACTTTTTCGACGTGTAGACGGGCGACGGTGATGGGTAAGTCGAAGCGCCGTGGGCCTGCACTTCCCGGATTGAGATATAAAGTCTTCCCCTTGCAATATTCGTGCGCTCTGTGGGTGTGGCCGCTGATCACTGCGTGGAAACCTGCTGCATCGGGATCCAGATCCAGCTCGTTTAAGTTGTGCAGGATATAAATCGTGGAACCGCTGAACTCGACGATTTCCTTTGTTGGAAGTTGATCGGCCCACCCGCCATTATCCACATTGCCGCGGACCACGAAAAGCGGCGCGAGGGCTTTGAGTTCAGCAAGAATTTCCAGTTTGCCGACGTCGCCCGCGTGAATGATCAGGTCTGAGCCGGCAAGAGCGGCCTTAGCTTCCGGCCGAAGCAATCCGTGAGTATCGGAAATCACGCCGACAATGCGCGAAATTTTTGCCATGGAAATAACCGTAACATTACGGCTCGCGATTCTCGCAGTTGAAAATTAATGTTGGCAGGGGGAACTCACGTTGACTTTTGTTGCGGTAGCCCATAGCATTTTCTGTTCACAGAGCGCTGCCGCGCGCTCTAGTGAGAGCGTTTTCTACCCGCGAGTTCGCGTCACCTCTCTTCACGGCGCGAACGGATGAATTTTTAGATTTGCGGCCGTAATAGGCCGAATCCCCTGGAGGAAGAATGGCAATCAAGGTAGGAATCAACGGTTTTGGGCGGATTGGCCGGAACATTGTGCGGACAGCAATTGACGATGAGGATATCCAGTTTGTCGCGGTGAATGACATCACCGATTCGAAGACGCTGGCGCACCTGCTGAAATACGATTCGATTTTGGGCAACCTGCCGCACGCGATTACGCATACTGAAGATACGATTTCGATTGAAGGCAAAGCCATCAAGGTTTTTAAGGTGAAGGATCCGGCGCAGATTGACTGGGCCAGTGTCGGCGCGGACATCGTGGTCGAATCGACTGGATTATTCACCAAAGGCGAACAGGCCAAGGCCCACCTGCGCGGCTCGGTAAAGAAGGTAATCATCTCTGCGCCCGCGGATGGACCGGACGCGACGTTCGTGCTGGGCGTAAATCATCACAGCTATGATCCGGCAAAACATAATGTGATTTCGAACGCATCGTGTACCACTAATTGTTTGGCGCCGGTGGCCAAAGTGCTTCACGAGACCTTCGGCATCCACAGCGGAACGATGACTACCATCCACTCGTACACAAACGACCAGAAGCTGCTCGATTTGCCGCACAAGGATTTGCGGCGCGCTCGCGCTGCGGCAATAAACATGATTCCTAGCTCGACGGGAGCAGCCAAGGCTTTGCACTTGGTGCTGCCGGATTTGAAAGGCAAGCTGGATGGTTATGCGATGCGCGTGCCGACGCCGAACGTGAGCGTCGTCGATTTGACGGTGTTCGTGGAGAAGCCGGCGACAAAAGAATCCGTGAACGCCGCGTTGAAGGCCGCCGCCAACGGCCCCTTGAAGGGGATTCTGGCCTATACAGAAGAAGAGTTGGTGTCGGCGGACTTCAAAGGCAATTCGAATTCGTCGATTGTGGATTCCGAATATACCAAAGTGGTTGGCGACAAGTGCGTAAAAGTTCTGGCTTGGTACGACAATGAGTGGGGCTATTCCTGCCGGTGCCGTGATTTGATCAAGTTGCTGGCGTCGAAGTTTTAGGCAGCCGGCGCAAAAGTAGAATGTAAATGGTGAACAGTGAGTAGTGAATAGCGCGCGGTACTGGTCGCATGTAGCGCGGATTTAGCCTTGAAATGCCTGCGTTTTGCCGAGATGGGGCGCAATATATTGCGCCCTTACACGCAAAATCGCAAAGTTTTGGATGGGCACATAATGGACAAACTGACGATCAAGGATCTGGATTTGCGCGGCAAGCGTGTCTTTATGCGGGTTGATTTCAACGTGCCGTTGAAGGATGGCGTGGTGACCGATGACACGCGCATCCGTGAAACGATTCCGACTTTGAAGCTGGCGATTGAAAAAGGCGGCAGGCTGGTCTTGGCGTCGCATCTGGGACGGCCTAAGGGCGGTCCCGATTCGAAATATTCGCTGCTCCCGGCCGCGAGAAAACTGGAAGAGCTGCTGGGCAAGCCGGTGGTATTAGGGCTGGACTGCGTCGGTCCGGGCGTCGAGTCACAAAGCAAAGCGCTGGTCGATGGAGAAGTCTTCGTTTTGGAGAACGTTCGTTTCCATCCGGAAGAAGAAAAGAATGACGAGGGCTTTGCGAAGCAACTTGCAGCGCTTTGCGACGGGCTATTTGTTTGCGATGCGTTTGGCTCGGCGCACCGCGCCCATGCTTCGGTTGTGGGCATCACCAGATTCGTACAGCAGTCCGCTGCGGGATTGCTGATGGAAAAGGAACTCGCTTATCTGGGGAAGGCGGTCAGCAATCCTGCGCGGCCGTTCGTGGCGATTCTGGGCGGAGCGAAGGTCAGCGACAAGATGGAAGTGGTCGAAAATCTGATGAAGATTGCGGACGCGATGCTGATCGGCGGCGGCATGGCTTACACTTTTTTGAAAGCGCAGGGATTGCCTATCGGCAAGTCGCTGGTTGAAAATGACAAGATTGATTTGGCCAAAAAAATTCTTGCGGATGCCAAGGCGCACAACTTCAAATTTCTATTGCCAACCGATCATCTGACCGCTCCGGAATTCAAGGCTGACGCCCCGCCGACTACTGGCGGCGTCAGCACGACGCCCGCGGACCAGATGGGTCTGGACATCGGCCCTAAAACGATTGCGGCTTACGCGGTGGAAATCGCCAAAGCCAAAACTATCGTCTGGAACGGGCCGATGGGTGTGTTCGAAATGCCTGCGTTCGCGAAGGGCACGCTGGAAGTGGCAAAAGCGGTGGCGGCCGCGACGCTGTCGGGCGCAACTTCGATCGTTGGCGGCGGAGATTCGGTCGCGGCGGTGCAGCAGTCTGGGGTGGCGGAGCAAATTTCACATATTTCTACTGGTGGAGGCGCGTCGCTGGAATTTCTTGGCGGCCGCAAGCTGCCAGGCGTTGAGGCGCTGACCAACCGATGAGTTCTCCAAAGCGCCGCAGGGTGATGGCAGGAAATTGGAAGATGTACAAGACGCAAGCGCAGGCGCGCGCGTTTTTCGCGGAGTTTTTGCCGCTGGTTGCTGGCACGACGGATTGCGATATTGTCATCGCGCCACCGTTCACTTCCATTGCCGCCGCGGTTGAAGCCGCGAAGGGAAGCAACGTTGCGATCGGCGGGCAGAACCTTTACTGGCAGTCGCTAGGCGCGTTTACCGGAGAGGTTTCCGCGGGAATGCTAGCGGAAGCAGGCTGCCGCTACGTAATCGTGGGCCATTCCGAGCGACGGCAGTTTTTTGGCGATAACGATGGCGCAGTGGCGCAGAAGGCCCGGGCAGCGGTCGCCGACGGATTGATCCCCATTGTGTGCGTCGGCGAATCCCTGGCCGATCGCGAAGAGGGGCGAACCAAAGAAGTGCTATCGCAGCAATTTCTCGGTGGTCCCGCTTCGTTGACCCCGGAGGAGTTCTCCCGTATTCTATTAGCTTACGAGCCAGTGTGGGCGATTGGTACGGGGCGGACGGCAACGCCCGAAATTGCCGGTGCGGCTCATGCGTTTATTCGCAGTTGCGTGCACGATCAGTTTTCCGCCGAACTGGCTGCCAGAGTGCGAATTCTCTATGGCGGCAGCGTCAAGCCTGACAACATTCCGGGATTGAAGGCGCAACCGGACCTGGATGGCGCGCTGGTGGGCGGAGCGAGCCTGGAAGCGAAGTCATTTGCGGCGATTGTAAACTGTACCTAGCCCGGCAAAATGCCGGAATTCATACGAATTTTGAGGTGCTGAAGCAATGCAAGGCTGGATGAAGTGGGCAATCGCGCTCCTGATCGGGTTTGCGATTATTGTGCTGGGTTTCAGATTCGCGGGATGGCTGTTGACGGCCTTCTTTATTTTGAACTGCCTGGTGTTGATCATTGTGGTGCTGCTGCAGAGCGGCAAAGCGGCTGATTTGGCGGGAGCGTTCGGCGGCGCAGGCAGCCAGACGGCGTTCGGACCGCGCGGCGCGGCCACTGTGCTCTCCCAAGCGACGACCTGGTGCGCCGTGATGTTTATGGTGTGCGCGATGGCGTTGGCGTTACGCTCGGATCGCTCGGCAGGGCAGGGCAATTCGGTGATTTACAATACCACCAAGCCTGCTGCCAAGCCTGCGCCCGCGACGGCTCCTGCAAAGAGTCCGGCTGCAACTCCCGCTCCGGCACCTGCCACGCAGCCTCCGGCTGCCCCGACTCCCAAGCCGTAGTTGCCGGGCCAGACGGAAGTTCGCGGTCCGCTGAAATTAGCGCTAGAGTTTGATTGATTTTGCGGGAGATTGCAGGACAATCAATATCGCTGGCTCAGTGACATGCATGGTGGCCGGTTTCCTCAACTGGCAAGCCTGATCTGAGCAGCGAATAGAAGTAACGATTTGACTTTGCGGTGGTGGCGGAATTGGCAGACGCACCAGCTTGAGGGGCTGGCGGTAGCAATACCGTGAAGGTTCGAGTCCTTTCCACCGCACCAACTTTTTATTTCTGTGATACTTCATTTTGCCTGCCTGTAGTTTTCTCGTGGCGCGCTTCCGAGAGAATTCGCGTAAACTCGAATCGTGTTGTGAACAGATTCCCTGCTGCGGGCATGCCGCCAGCTGGTTTAGACTTCTTGCCGCAACCTGTTGGAGCCGAACGTTTGGCTAAATTCTTTTGATGTAGAAGCGAGGCCGTTTTTATGCCGGGTACATCGGTAATCGACGATATCGAGCTGATCATCGAAGACATCCGCGGAGGCGGGGGAAAACCGCCATCGCGCCGTGACCACGGCGACGGTGGTGACGACAGCGGGAATACTGGCGGAGATCGGAAGCCCGAACCCAGCCGGTCCAGCGCCAGAAAGTATTCTACGGCGATCGGTCTCGCCATGCTTTCCATCCTGATGTTTTTCATGGTGCTTACGGCGGCATTCGTGGTATTGCGCATCAACAATCTTCATACCTGGTCGGCTATTCGCTTGCCGTGGATTCTGTGGGTGAACAGCACTGTTCTTTTGGCGAGCAGTGCCACGCTCGAATTGGCTCGACGCAAATTGCGGGTGGATAGTCTGCGTGGATTCAAACAGATGTGGGCGCTGACTACAATTCTAGGAATGATTTTTCTCGCGGGGCAGGTAACCGCCTGGCGGCACTTGGCTGCCGAAGGCGTTTACATGGCTTCACGCCTATCGAGCAGTTTCTTTTACGTCTTCACTGCGCTTCACGCAGCGCACCTTGTTGGGGGAATTTGTGCGCTGCTGTACGTGGGATTGCGCAATTTTGAGGCCGCGCACGTCAGCCGCTTTGTCGCCGCAGAAGTTGCTTCCTATTACTGGCACTTCATGGATGGATTGTGGCTGTTTTTGCTTGCGCTACTTTATTTTGGGCAATGATTTGATGAACCAGGAAACTGCTTAGCAAAAGTTATTTGCTGGCATCTAGCGACCATAGAATTCAGCGATTGTTTCGGCGACTCCCTGGACTTGTTCTGGCCGCAACTCTGGAAACATCGGAAGCGATAGTACTTCTTCAGCCGCGCGTTCCGCGTGCGGAAATGCTCCTTTAGTGTGACCCAGGTTTGAATAGATCGGCTGGAGGTGCAACGGCACGGGATAGTAGACTGAGTTGCCGATGTTGCGTTCGCTCAAGAATTTCTGCAGCTCATTGCGGCGCGGCACGCGGATCGTATATTGGTGGAAGACGTGCTCGTATCCTGCTGGAATCTGCGGAGTCCTGACGGTCTCGACCGGTGCCAGCAATTTCGAATACATTGCTGCGTGGCTGCGCCGCGTGCGTTCCCACTCCCGCAGATAGCGTAGTTTGACCCTTAGAACAGCCGCCTGAATTTCGTCCAGCCGGCTATTCCAGCCCGGTTCCAAGCTGCTGTAGCGCGAGGACTGTCCGTGATTGCGCAATGTTCGAAGCCGAGTATCCATTTCGGCGGAGTTGGTCACGATCATTCCCGCATCGCCGTAAGCGCCCAGGTTCTTCGTGGGATAAAAACTGATACAAGCGACGTCGCCCAGAGCACCAGTCGGCATGCCTTTGTAGCTGGCGCCGATGGCCTGCGCGTTGTCTTCGACAATTCGAATTGAGTTGGGTTTGGCGGCAGCTCGGATGGCATCCATGTCCGCGGCCAGGCCGTATAAGTGAACCACTATGATGGCGCGCGTGCGCGGCGTGGTGCGTTTAGCAATTTCAGCAGCGGAGATATTGAAGGTGTCTGGCTCGATGTCTGCAAATACCGGCGTGGCCCCGAGCGCGCTGACAGCACTTCCTGTCGCCACAAAGGTAAATGGCGGCAGAATAACTTCATCGCCAGCTGCAACTCCGACGGCTCGCAAGGCCAAAATTAACGCATCGGTGCCGGAAGCCACCCCAACGCCATGGGCTACGCCGCAAAGCTCGGCGATTTCAGATTCCAGAGCCGCGCCTTCGTTTCCAAGCACGAACCGCTGCGAAGCCATTACCCTGGTAACCGCTTCGCGAATCTCGCCACCAATCGCAGCGTACTGCGCCGCGAGATCCATTTGTAGAATTGCTTCGAATTCAGGCATGGCGTGTCGAGGGGAACTCATTGAATCCTGGGTTAGTATACGACAGCCCTATTTGCGGGTCCGGCGGCTTTCTGTCGAATGCGCCTTCAGGACTGCAGGTTTCTTAAATGCGCCAGCCGGAAAGGCGATCCCAGATTGGCGCGAAGCTCCGCCCAATGTTCTTCTGGGATGGATAGAAATACTTCCGCGATTTTAGGATCAAATTGAGTGCCGGCGCAGCGCTTGATTTCATCGCGCGCATGAGACATTGGCAGGGCTCTACGATACGGGCGATCGCTAATCATGGCGTCCATGCTGTCGGCGATGGAGAATATTCTGGCGCCGAGAGGAATCTGTTCGCCCTTTAAGCCGCGCGGGTACCCGGTGCCATCATAGAATTCCTGGTGAGCCAGCACAATTTCCGCGGCGTCACGCAAAAACGGTATGCGGATCAACATGTCATAGCCGATCTGGCAATGTCTGCGCATGATAGCCTTTTCGGCGTCGTCCAGCGGGCCCGGTTTCAGCAACACATTATCGGGAACACCCATTTTGCCGATGTCGTGCAAAAACGCGGCCCGCGCTAAGACCGGCAAATACGCGTTCGGTACTGGGACGGTTCTGGCAATCGAAATGGCAAAAGCCGTAACCCGTTGGCAATGGCCTTCGGTTTCTGCGTCCTTCAGGTCCAACGCGCTGCCCAACGCCTCCAGTGTATCGTCGTAGGATTGTTCGAGCTGGGCCAGCGCAATCGTCAGCCGCGCGGTTTTTTGCTCCACTTGCTGTTCCAGAGTCCGTTGGTAGTTGCGGTTCTCTGCCACCAGCCGCCGGTGCTGCAGCGCGCGATTCACGCCAAGGTATAGCTGGTCTTTCTCAAAGGGCTTGAGGATGTAGTCGTACGCTCCGCGCCGAATCGCTTCCAGCGCCGTCGAGATATCGTGGATGGCCGTAACCATGATCACCGGAACTTCCGGGTCGTACTGGCGAAGCCATTCCAACAATTTGATCCCGTCCATCTCCGGCATGATCATGTCGCTCAGAACCAGGTCGGGAGTTGTCCGCTTCACCTGATCCTGGGCCGCGCGACCGTTGCTGACGGCTGTACAGCGGTAGCCTTTCGACTCCAGCATTGTGGAAACAACTTCGCGAATAGCCTCTTCGTCGTCGACAACTAAGATGTTCTCGATCTCTTCGGTTGGCACTTTGGGCGACCCTCGCTCCCATTATACGAGAGGTCACATCCTTACTGGAGTACCGTTGCTCATTAAGAAAACAGCATGTTAGCTTCACAAAAGTCCTGCAATACGGTGCCCGGCGGTATTTGCTGCCGCCTTCTTCGGCTCCGGTTTTCTGGGCCATTGCTTGTCCACTTGGGAGGCGGCGTTCCGTGCTCGAAAATCAGGGCCTTTCTGCCATTGCCTTCTTTGAAGCGACTGCCTTTCTGATCTTGCTGGTCCTGTTTATCCTTTTTCGCAAAGACCATCCCACGCGTTTCCTCACGATTTGGATCACCGGCTGGTCGCTCATCACGCTCAAAGCTGTTTTTGAACTGACCGGGACATCCGGCGAAGCTCCACAACTACGTCTGGTTCGCATACTCCTTTTGGTTGTTGTGAACTTTGTTTTCTTGCAAGCTGTACTTTGTTTGGCCAGCGCGACGCGAGCTGCGTTGCCGTTGATGTGGCCTGGCGCTCTTACCCTGGTGGTCGCGGTTTATTATTTCGAATCGCGGCCAGTCTCTGGCGTTCCGCACATCACCTGGTTTACCTCCATCGTCCTTGCCTGCACCAGCCTTGCGGCCGGATGGCTTCTTTGGATTGCTTCAAGAAATGCCAAAGGCCATGGCGCCCGCCTGTTGGCGGGATTATTTTTGCTGATGGGTTTGCATGGCATGGACCGCCCACTGTGGTTGCAAAGTCCGCTATTCCTGCTGCGGATTGCTTTTGATCATTTGCTGGCGGTATCCCTCGGCATTGCCATGGTGGTGCTGGTTCTGGAGCGTGTCCGTGCTCGTACCGACGAGCTGAATGACAAGTTGCGCCGGCTCAGTCTTCTTACCGCATCAAGCACCCAAACACTTTCCGTCCGCGAGCTATTGGATCTGGTGCTCGTGAACGTGGTTGGCAGCCTGGGCGTTTCTCACGGAATCGTGCGGCTCATGGAAGGCGATGGGAATTCCGCGAAACTTACCGTGCGCGCGGCGGTGGGCTTTGATGAAGACTATCTTGCGAAAAATAGGCATATTCCGGCCAGCGGAGCGTGGGCGCAAAGAGTGCTCCGCGAAGATTTTGCGGTCATGAGAATAGCCGACGAGACCGATCCGCTGGAGCGCGAGCGCATGACCGTCACCGGCGTAAAGGAGATCGTCTCGCTGGTGCTTCGCGGAAAAGACGCGCCGCTGGGAATTTTTGCAATTGGGTACGGCCAGGCTACGAAAATCCAGGAAGACGAGATTGACTACCTCAAGAACATCGCCAACCTCCTCGGACTGACGATTCAAAACGTACTGCTCTTCGAGCAGGTAAACACCATTCAACGGCAATGGGTTTACACTTTTGATTCCATCGGGGACCCGATTTTCGTTCACGACGCGGACGGGCGCATCCTGCGCATCAATCAACGTATGCTGCATCTTACCGGGCGCGAAAATAGCCCGTGGGTTGGTCGTTACGTGGGCGAACTGTTTGCTGCTAAAAATGCGGCGTATCAGCTTTGTCCGTATTGCGAAGGCATTGCCGGCGAGGGGGATGATCCCGATCCCTGGCTTCCGGGCTATTTTCTGGCATCCAATTCGGTTTTTGCCGACCCCCTCGGCCGCCAGATGGGCACGGTCCACGTCTTGAAGGATATTTCCGATCGTAAACGAGCGGAGGAAAAATACCGCACGCTTGTTTCCAGTGTTCAAGAAGGCGTTTTTATCAGCACGCCGCAGGGCCACTTTCTCGATTTCAACGATGCGTTCATGCGCATGGCCGGCTATGCCACTCGCGATGACCTGATGAAAATTGATACCGCAATTCTCTATGCCAATCCCGCGGACCGCGAACGCGTCAAAAAATTGCTGTCCGATCACGGTTCTGTCACCGACTTCGAATTCGACATTCGGCGCAGAGACGGAGAGGTTCGTTCAGTAACCGAATCTTCGAATGCCATTCGCGACGTCGCCGGAAACGTCACTGCTTATCAAGGATTTCTTCTCGACATTACCGAACGAAAGCGCGCCGAGCACGAAATCCGCCGGCGCAATCGCGAGCTACTGGTACTCAATTCCATCGCCAACACCCTGACCGAATCGCTCGACTTAAGCGATTCGCTCCACCGTACTCTCCGCCAGTTGTCCGAGCTGTTCAGCCTCGACGCCTCGTCACTTTACCTGTTCGACTCTGGCAACGAAGTCTTGCGGAGGGTCGCGTCGGTAGGCCATCGCTCGGAAGCTTCTCGGCAATTTCCCCCGACCAAACTCCCGCCGGAACTTCTGCAACATATTACGGCCGTGCATGCGACCTTCCTCTCGAGCAACGGTCTTCCCCTGCCGCAAGTTTTTAAGGACGTGCAGCGTCAGGAGCAAATTGTCAGCGCGCACGTGGTGATTCTATGGTCCAAGGACAGAGTGATTGGCGGTCTGGTGGTTGGAAGTCGCTCGCCTCGTGACTTTTCCCCGGCTGACGTAAACCTGCTGATCGCCGTTGGCAGCCAGATTTCCAGCGCTATTGAGCGCACACTTTTGTATGACCAGACGCGGCAGGCCTACGACGACCTTCGCCGCACGCAAGAACAGTTGTTGCACAGTGAGAAGATGGCCGCGGTGGGGCAGCTTATCTCCGGTGTGGCCCACGAATTGAACAATCCGCTTACCGCTATCCTCGGCTACAGTCAATTGCTGACTTCTTCCACGCAGGTCGGACCGCAAGGCTTGGAATACAGCGAAAAACTTTATAAGCAAGCGCAGCGCACTCACCGTATCGTGCAAAATCTGCTTAGCTTTGCCCGCCAGCATAAGCCCGAACGAATTCCCGTCCGCATCAACCAGGTATTGGAAGACACCCTGGCCCTGCGTGATTACGATCTGCGCATGAGTAACATCAAGCTGCATCTGAATTTGGCCGAAGACCTGCCACTCGCGGCGGCCGACCCGCATCAATTACAGCAGGTTTTTCTGAACCTTGTGAACAACGCTGTGGACGCCATTCTCGAAGCTTCCGCGACTGGGGAGCTATGGGTTCGAACCGCCAAAGAAGCGGACAAATTTGTTATTGAATTCGTGGACAGCGGCCCCGGTGTGAAGGACCCGTCCAAGGTTTTTGATCCTTTTTACACGACGAAACCTGTCGGCAAGGGAACTGGGCTTGGTCTAAGCATTTGCTACGGCATAGTTACCGAGCATGGCGGCCAGATTCGCGTCAGCAATCTTCCTCCACGTGGAGCTTGCTTCTCAATTGAGCTGCCGTGCCTGGCGATTGCCGCAACCAACGCGCTTCCAGAATTGACGGCGCCGGCTGTCGGCTCGCTTTTAAAGTAAAAAAATCACTGCTTTCAGGCCCTATGTTATTTTTGCTTATTGTTTTTCAGACTGTAGAGCCAGTTCCGCCGCAAGCGCCGCTCGCTCGCCAAGCTTGGCCATGGTTTCTTCCATCTGCATGGCCAGCGATGCCGCCATTTGCCACAGCGCCGTCAATTGTGGCTGCGGAATGAGTCCCAGTATTAGCCTAATCTTTATCACCTGCAGCCGCCATCGGAAGATCATAGCCAGCCGTATCCGTTCGTATTCTTGTGAGCTCGAGACTTCCGGCGACAACACTGCGATGAAGCGCGCCACACGCAAAGAGTGCTCGAAGTCCTTTCGAATGGCCACCAGATAGAGCAGCGTCACTCGCCTTCGCTCCCGGCGCAATCTGGCCGGTAATTCGCGCCCGCCCTTGGCTTTCGCAAATTCAAAATCGGCCGGATCCATCGACTGGCGAATCTGGGCCATGTTATTTACGGGGCTGGGAACGTTGTCCAGCCCGCCAGAATTATGATCAAAGCTTTTGCGCTGGGCGGCGCCGCGAACAGCCCAGAACAACAATCCCACCAGAGCAAGTCCGGCGGCTACTGCCACGAAATAAAACACAACGTTCACGGTTTAGACGACTCCGCTCGCCAAAATTGACTCAGTTGTCGATTCAACGCAGATAGTTTTCGATTTACCTGCGGAATCAGCAATTGATATACCTGAGCCGAGTTTAGAGCTGGTTCGGTAGCCGTGTAGGCCGCCGCCGGTTTGCGCAGCGCCCAAGTCCATAGCAGCAGAATGCCGATAAACGCTGCCGACGAAACATAATTCCAAGAATTCAAATAGGCTTGTACATATCTTTCGAACACCAGATCATTCAGAAGTTTGCAGCAAGAAAGCAAACCCAATCCAAGTCCAATCATTCCGGTCTCACGCTCCACTGCCACGTCGTAATAGCGAGCGAATAACAGCAATCCCACGATCCAGGTGGCGATAGACGCTTCCAGGCTCATATCTAGCGTGATGACGGCAAGCTGGTAACTTCTGATGCCAAAGTACAGCGTAGAAATCAGAACAATTCCGCCACAGGTGACCAGTAGTCTTACAGCCAGTGCCCAAATGCCTTTGAACTTTCCAAGAATCCGGTAGCAAATTTCAGCCGTCGCCAACCCTCGCACCATCACCACGAACGCTTGCGTTGTCCACCCCATCCGATACCCGTAAATTGTCCTAAACCCATAGGATTGGTACAAATAGACGCCAATTATGGTTTGCAGCAGATTTGCGCCCAGGTACAGGGTGAAGAGCGGATATGTGCGATAAAGACCGAGTAAAAAGATGCGAAGCAATAGAAAGAGGGTTAGCGCAGTGGCCAACCCCCAAGTGACGAGAGTGAATGTTGGCAGTTCTAACACGACCAGAGCTTAACACGCCGGGCCTTGGTTGAGAATAACCAACATGGAGTTCGGAGAAATCCTTGAGGGGACCCCAAGACGTAAATTCCGAACTTGGAACACTCTTACGCGACTGGCCCGATCATATCCACTTTGGAGGGCGGCAACGGGGGCAGTGGCATTCCGTCTGCAATCAACAACGTGCCCTTCGGAGCAGGCGGCAACGGTGGCAGCGGCATGCCATCTGCCATCTGCATCTGGGTGGCGCCGTTTGTTGTAGTGTTGTGATTGACTGAGGAGCCGACCGGAACTACGATGGACCCGACCAGTAGCGAAAGACCTGAAAGTAGAGCAACTTTCTTGAATTGCATGGATGACACCTCCAGGCGCCATCCTTGGCGTTACCTCGCGAAAATGATTTTTCGGATTAAAAACGTTCCGTTTGCGGAACACTTGGCTGTGAAAAATGGATGATCAAATTCTCAGGAATGGATCTGTAGTGCGCGACTTCGCCGCGACCACGCTGGCCGCCATTCCCAGCGTATTCGGAAGACTGGTCTATATCGCTTCTCTTCGCGACCTCTCCTCCGGCAGCTATGAGCACGCTGGACTTTCGGCACTGTACTCAGCGGAAGCAGTCCAGGAATCGCTGGAATGTTGTCATTACGAAATATTTCAGAAGATTTTGGAAATGCCGCTGTCTCTGCAGGCACAAGATCTGGCGGAATGTCTCCAGGGAATGGCCGGATCGTGTCAGTCCACCATCTCGCACTGGCGGCAGATGGAGACGTACCGCGTGCTGCCGCCCGGAAATACGCCGGATTATCTCAGGGAACTCTTCTTTTCGAATTTGCGCGCTCTGCTTGAAATTCTGCAAGCTGAGCACTCCACGGTTCGTTCAAGCGTGTAACTACTCCGATGACCTTTCCTACTACCTCGGCCTCCCCCGGAAGAGCCCACGATTCAGGAGCGCAACGCGACAACGGATGCGGCTGCATCAGCAACCTGCCTGGCAGCTGATGAAACCACCCGCACCGGTAACCGTCTCTTACGTCAACAAGATACATCGGGCGGTCATGCTCGCAACTCCACTCGTCATCTTCGATTTGTCGCATCGCAGTGTCCACCAGCACCAGGCTTCCGGGACGCAGCAGCGGAGCCATGCGCCTGTCAGTCAGTCCGATATATCCGTAACAATGTTGCGGGCTTTCTTTCTTCAGAGCTCCCTCAAAGTGGCCCCAGCGCTCCACCATTCGCGACAGAAAAGCTGTGCGTCGCGGATCAAAACCCGGATCAAATCGCAACGGCACACGCAACCCGCTCGGCGCCGCCGCCACGTGGGTTCGCGGAACTTGAAAATTGCTTCCGTCCCCGAAACATTCCTCGATGGGAATTTCAAACCACTGAAAGAGTTCCAGCGGATTCAGGTGGTAAAGCGCGGCAAGCGTATAGAACTTATGCAGGCCCGGCACGACATTTCTATTCTCGATATCGGCCAGCCGGCTGATGTGCATGATGAAGTTACTGCTACCACGCAGCGCAGCGAGCTCGTAACTGGCACTCTCAACATCACGGTATGTAAGCCCTAGGCGCTCACGGACTTGGCGCAATCGCAATCCGGGCAGCATGGATTCCCCCTGACGGGAGGGTTTATTTTCAGTTAGAGTACACCCGAATTACCATTCTGTTAAGACATCAGAACGGCCAAAGCAGAGTGTCCGGTCTAGCCCTCCCTAAATCTTTACCACAAGTTTGTCCCCGCACGAATTCCATCGTGTACTGGGCGCCATAACTACGGCGATTCCTGTAATTCTGCTATTCTCAAAAAATGCCTATCAATCAGCTGGCCATCCGCAGCTTTAGCTCACTTCTCAGGCGGCCGGGCTTGGCCTTTCTCTTCCTGTTCGCTTCCACTCTCTCCGCTCAGCAATCTCCCGCCTCCAAGACAGCTCCTCCGGAGACCTCTTCCCAAGCCGAGTTTGTTCAGGCTGCCGACGAAGTCTTGCACGACATGAGCGAAATCACCGGTCTAGCGCTCGTTTCCCCACTTAAAAAGACCTTGCGCTCGCGCGATGAAATTCGCGCTTATGTCATTCGGCAAATGGATGAAGATAAGGACGCCGGGCAGCGCTACGCCGACGCCAAATCCGCCGAAGCGTTTGGCTTGCTGCCAAAGAATTTTGACCTGGACTCCTTCATGGTCGAACTGCTCACCGAACAAATCGCCGGACTGTACGACCCCAAGGCTCACGAGTTCTATATCGCCAATTGGATTCCACTCAACGACCAGCGCATGGTCATGGCCCATGAGTTGACCCACGCCCTTCAAGACCAGCATTTCAAGATTGAAACCTGGCTGAAGGCGGCGCGTCCCAACGACGACGCCGAACTTGCCCGCGAAGCGTTTTTGGAAGGCAGCGCCACCGCCGCCATGGTCGACTATCTTCTTCAAGGCACCGGAAAATCCGTCACCGAAATGCCAGAGTTCGATCCGTCGATATTGACGGGCGATCTTGGCAGCACGCCTTCCCTGGAAAAAGCCCCTCGATTCATTAAAGACACTCTGGTTTTTCCATATTTTTCCGGTATGACCTTTACTGCCGCGGCTTTAAAGCCCGGCGGTTGGAGTTCTCTCGGCAAAGTCTTCTCAAATCCGCCGGCATCCACCCAGCAAATCATGCATCCCAATCTTTACAAGTCCGGCCACGTACCTCAACGTGTGACCCTGCCGTCGATCGAAAAGCAACTCGGCAAAGATTGGAAAAAACTTGACGACAATTTGCTGGGCGAATTTGGATGGCTCGAAGTCCTAAAACAGTTCTTGGACGAAGCTCGCGCCAAACCTCTTGCCGCGGCCTGGGAAGGCGATCGCTACCAGCTCTTCGAAAACCAATCGTCGAAGCGACTGCTCCTGGTTACCCGTCTGCATCTTGCCAGCGCCGAACAAGCCGCCAGATTTTTCGGCCAGTATTCCGAATTACTCGAGAAAAAACATCCGCAGTCCACCAATCTGTTTCACTGGCCAGATTTTTTCTCGTTTGACACCCTCAGCGGCGGCGTTTTCCTGCATTGCGGCGAGTTAGACTGCGTGGTACTGGAGGGCGGCGATCGCGCCCTGTTCGTCGAAATCAACAAGCAGATTGGTCTGGGAGCGATACCTGAACCGGATCAGAAACCAGGCGTCACGGTTACACATAGTGTGAGAGGCGCTCCAGCCGCAGCTTCGGTCTTACACGGATCCGCAGATTAATCTGCGGCTGCCGAGCCACGCCCGCGCTGCAACAACGGAGCGGCATCTCGATTAATCCGCGCTTCCAGCCGAGCCACTCGCTTCGCCAATCCGGCGGCTCGTCGAATTTCCGCGACCCTGGGTGTCCCGTAGATTGCTCCGCCATTGCTATAGGTAAGCGCTTTCAACCCCGATCGAGCATACTCTAGCGCCTTTTTGAAGTTTTTCGTTCGCCTCTCGTGATACACAGCAAGCTGTTCACAAGCCGTGAACCGGCATTCCGCGTCTTCCAATAATTCTTCCCAGATTAAGGCGGCCGCCGCGTGTTCTCCCCGTCGCTTCGCCATTTGCGCCAACTCGCGCCGTGCCTGCGCATCAAAAGGCAGTGGCAGGCCGCGATCGCGCGCCGCCAAACAAGTCGATTCCGCTTTGCTGCGCTCGCCGCGCCGATGCAAATAGCGCGAAAGCCCAAACAAGTCCAGCGCCTCGGTATCCTGGCCATGCTGGCAATTCAGCAGGGAATTGAGCTTTCCATAAAGTGCTGCCAGCCCACGCAAATCCATCGCATTGTGTCGTACCACTCCCGCCAGTGGTAGCGGCGACCTTCCGCGCAAATAATCAAAATAGAATTGCGGAATCATCGATGACGGGACATCATCCTGCCGATCCCAGCCCAGCCGCACCGCGTCCAGCACATGCCGTTCCAGCTCCACAAGCCGCACCGAGCCCAGCCGGAGCTTCCACACGGCGCGCGCCGGATGCAGCAAATCCAGATGCGCTCCAAGTTCCGGCACCCTGATGCACCGCGTCATCAAGTAGCGGCTTTCCAGCAGCGGCCAGTCAAAAGTCTTCCCGTTAAATGTCACCAGCACTGGCCGGTCCGCGATGCGCGCCGCAAGCTCCAGCAGCACCGAATGTTCCTCGGAAAAATCCCGCATCATGAACTGCTCGACCTGTAATCCTCCAGAATCCCACCACGCGATGCCAATTAGGAATGCGTACGTTCCCGTGCCGCCGGACAGTCCGGTCGTTTCCGTATCCAGAAAAAGCCATTTTTCTGGATTTCCCGCCGCTTCTCGCCACTTTATGGACTTCGCTGCGTCCTGGGTGCGGCACAACAAATCCAATGCTGCCGACGCGACTTCTGGAAGTTGTGGCGCCGCGTACCAATTGCGAATGCTCAAGTGGTTTCCGTACTTGGTTGTGGCGATGGTCGCGCCCAGTAGCTTTGCCAAAGTGCATTCATCGAGTCCAGGCGCCGCCGAATCTTCGGGTGACAATCGGTCGCCATAAGTCGGCGCTCCCTGCGCCGGACGCAGCGCCGCCAGTCTTGCAAATTTATCCAGCGCTGCCATTTATCCGCAAATCCTTTCCAGAATCGCCAGTGCGGCTTCCTTGGCACGCGGCGCCAAATCTCCTGCAGGTCCAACGCAAGAGGGACACCCCGACTCGCAGCCACAACCCACAATCAATTCCCGTGTTTGCGCCAAGAGCAATTCGTGGGCCCGATACAACGGCTCAGAAAATCCAATGCCGCCGGGATACGCATCGAACAAATACAGATTCGGCTCGAAAAATTCTTTCGCCGTCCGCTGCATCGCGTCTTCCAACGAAACCGGCGTAAATTCTTCGCCTTCCGCCCCCGGCCTTGGCGGCCGCTCGCCAACGGCCGTCCCCAAGTCGCGCCCGTCGCACATAAGCAACAACGCTGCCACCGACTTCATCGCATGCAACAGCCCAAACATTCCACTTTGCCGCTCGCTGATCGAAAATGGCATCGCCTCCACCAGCGTCCGCTGCAGCGTCAGCCAGTACGAAGTCGTGTGCATCTCGTTTTCCGGCAACTCCAGTTTGCCCGCGCCAATATTTTCATTCGTAAAAAACTTTATCTTCTTGAATCCCACCACCTGCGACCGCACCAGCACATCCCCATGCGATCTCGCCGCCGCCGTCTCCGGCCGCTCTTCGCACACTCGCGCGTTGTCCGCCACCTCCAGCACCCGCACTTGCGTGTAGCGCACCGCGTCCGTGTAATAATCCACATCCACTTTCTTCACGAAGGCCTTGCGTTCCTTAAAATCCAAATGCTCGACGTGATATTGCTCGCCGCCATGCAAATAAATCGCTTTCTCATGAACCGTCGTGAGCGCACTAGAGAAATCCACTTCGCCAATCACTTCCGGCTGCCCGGTCACATCAATGATGACGAAGTTGTCGCTGGTCACCGACCGCAAGCTCACGGTATCCGCCGGATACGCCTGCTGCGTCCAGTGGTAGTGCTCCCCGGTGCGGTGCAGGTAGCCGGCCTCCGCCAGCCGGGCGCACAAATCCTGCGTATCCGCTTCGCCGAATTTATCTTCTGGCGCAATCGGCAGTTCGAACGCCGCGCATTTCAAGTGATTGACCAAAATTTCCAGGTTGTCCGGCTGAATGTACGCGTGCTCCGGCGTATTGCCAAAAAAATAATCCGGATGCCGCACAATAAATTGGTCCAGCGGCGCAGACGACGCCACCATCACCGCACAAGAACTCCCGCTGCGCCTTCCCGCCCGTCCTGCCCTCTGCCAGGTTGCCGCAATCGTTCCCGGATACCCGGCCATCACCGTCGCATCCAGCGATCCAACATCAATTCCTAATTCCAGCGCGCTAGTCGATACCACACCGCGAATTCTTCCTTCGCGCAATCCGCGCTCGATCTCTCGCCGCTCATGCGGCAAATATCCGCCGCGATATCCGCGGATGGTTTCTGCCGTCCCCGGAAAATGCGGATTCGCCTGCTGCAAGTACGTCAGCAAAATCTCCGTATGCAGCCGTGAATTTGCAAACACCATGGTCTGCAAATCGTGCTTCAGAAATTCCTGCGCTACCCGCGCACTTTCATTGATATAGCTCCTTCGAATTCCCAACGCCCGATTCACCACCGGCGGGTTGTAAAACACAAATGTCTTTTCCCCTGCAGGCGCACCATTGGCGTTCAGTACTTCCAATTCTCCTTCAATCAGCCGCTCCGCCAGCTCTCCGGGATTCGCAATCGTTGCCGAACAGCAAATGAACTGCGGCGCACTCCCATAAAATCGCGCAATCCGTTGCAAACGCCGCAGCACGTTGCACAAATGGCTCCCAAAGACTCCGCGATAGGAATGCAACTCATCAATCACAATGTATTCTAAGTTTTCGAACAGCCGCGTCCATTTCGTATGGTGCGGCAAAATTCCCGTATGCAGCATGTCCGGGTTGGTCAGGACAATGTGCCCCCTCTCCCGTATCGCCTTCCGCGCATCGCCAGGCGTGTCCCCGTCATAAGTAAACACGCCAAATCGTCGCGCACCCTTCGAGCGTCGCGTCTCACCCGCGTTCTCTTTTCGTAATGGCCGGTCTTCAGACCGGTGCATTTCTCCGGTATTTGTAGCGGCCCCGACCCGGTCGGGGCCATCTTCGACCTCGCGGGATAACTCTCCCGCTGCACTCTCCAACCTCTGATTCACGTCATACAATTCCGCCAACTGATCCTGCGCCAGCGCCTTTGTCGGAAATAAATACAACGCCCGCGTATCCTCATTCTGCAAAATCCCATTAATCACCGGCAGGTTGTAGCACAGCGTCTTCCCGGAAGCCGTCGGCGTCACAATCACGACGTTCTTCCCGGCATGTACCGCTTCCGCAGCCGCAGCCTGGTGCGAATACGGCCGCGCAATCCCTTTGCTCGCATACGCTGCCTGTAACCCTGCGTGAACCCACTCTGGCCAATCCGCAAACTCCGCCGCCCGGGCAGGGAAACGCCGCACCGCCGTCAACACCTCGTCTCGGGTTTCCGGGTTTGTACTTGCAAACTTTGAGTCAAAACTGTAATCCCGCTCCCCAAACGCGCTAAGCACCTCATTCACGCGCGCAATCGCCTCGGTTCGCGTCTGAGCCTGTGCCTGCCCGCCTGCCACCACGGTCTTACTCGTCCGCATCGCCAATGATTCCCCCACGATTCCCCCCTTTCTGGTCGCAACGCAAACTTGGCGCGCTGCCGATCGCTTTCTGATGATTCGCCTTTTGTTCGCTCAGGCTAGCACCCTGTGACCCCGCGCGCAAATGTTGTTTTGTCCGAGGTTTACATCGCTCAACTGCGATGAAAGGTATAAACAAGGACGAATGGTACCTATTACATTTTCAACCGTACACTTCGTATAATCGAACTGGACACTTCGCTGATGCCTAAGACCAATAAATCCGAAGTCTTCATCATTTCGGCCCTCCGCGCTCGGGCCAATTTCGGCAAGCTTCTTAGCCGTGTTGAAAACGATCGCCACTCCCTGATTATCGAAAAGCGCGGTACTCCTCGAGCTGTTTTACTCGGTCTTCAGGATTACGTTCGTCTTGCCGCACCCGAACCCGAGGTGCTTCGCTTAATCGGGGAAGAATCAGAAGCCAGCGGAACCAGCGCCCTCACGTCTCGCGCAATCGAGAAGATCATTAAGACCACCCGGGCCGCCCGCGCCAAAAAATCCCAGCCCTGATGATTGCTCTCCGCCTGGTGGTAGATACCAATATCCTGGTTTCTGCCGCTCTCAAGCCCGAGGGTTTGCAACGGACCGTCCTGGTCAATGCTATGGCGAAGCCCGGCCCGCCTTTACTTTTCGCCGGAAATTCTCGCCGCATACAAGGAGGTCTTGTCACGTCCGGAAATCCGAATCCGCATGGGTCTGCGTAATCAACTGTTGCAACTCCTTCAAAACCAAGCGCATCTCCTTAGACCTTCGCGGCGCCGCAAAGTAACGTCAGATCCCGCTGACAATATTTTCCTCGAATGTGCCGACGCAGCTCGTGCGGACTATCTCGTTACAGGCAACCTCCGTCACTTCCCGCGCTTCTGGAAGCAAACCAAAATCGTTTCCGCACGCGAGTTTCTCGATCCTGTTTCCCCGCACTTATTTTCACACTAACCGTTCCGAGTAAGCCTGCCCCGACCTACCGGCGAAATCGGCTCCCAATTTAGTATTATTGCCACCCGTCTTTCGCTAGGTACAATTACGATTGCCCGCTTGAGCAAGGCCGGAGAGCGCGCGCGTCAAATGCCCCGTTCCAACGACAAACAAAAAATCATCGAGCACTACGATGCGCTCAGCCCCCTATATCGTTCTCTTTGGGGCGAGCATCTGCATCACGGCTATTGGATCCAGGGCGATGAATCAAAGGAACAAGCACAGCTCCAGCTCGTCGCACATCTCGCCAAACTCGCAGACATCCAACCGAACTCGCAGATTCTCGACATCGGCTGTGGCTTTGGCGCCAGCAGCCTGTACCTCGCCGAAAAATTTGCAGCCTCCGTCACCGGCATCACCATCTCTCCCGTGCAAGTCGAAATCGCCAGGCAGGCCGCGGCGGAACGCCACCTGGATGCAACTTTCCTACTGATGGACGCTGAAGCCATGAATTTCGATCGCCAGTTCGATCTTCTCTGGTCCGTCGAATCCATCTCCCACTATCAAGACCGGCCTAAATTCTTTGCCGCTGCGGCCAAACTCCTCAAGGCAAAGGGCTCTTTTGCCATCACCGACTGGTTCAAGAAAGACCATCTCGCTGCTGCGCAGACCCGCGAATTCATCGATCCCATTGAAAAAGGCATGTTCGTGGAGTTACAAACCATGGACGATTACCGGCAATATTTCACAACCAACGGTCTTCACATTACGCATCGCGAAGTTCTCAACAAAAACTGTGCCAAGACTTGGGACCTTACCCTCGAAATCATCAAAGACAAAAAGTTCTGGATTCTCGCCGCGAAATTGGGGCCTGACTTTGTCTCCTTTCTCAAGGCATTCCATGCCATGCGCGCCGGCTTCGCGTCCGGCAACTTCGTTTATGGCCTTCTCGTAGCGTCAGCCAGTTCCAACTCGAAGTAATTTCTTTCCCCGCAGCCGGCAAGATGTTTCCCGCAACCCCCAAAATTGACAGTGACTTTGCTTTGTGTTCCCACCGAAGGTAAAATACCCGGCGGCAACTCTGCTCGGCACGCTATTCCAACTTCTTCTGCGTTACACAGGCTTCCATGTCCGGAGGAATTCCTTGAAAAATAGAATTGTCAGAGGTCAGGCGCGCTTTCTTATCGCGATGACCATTGCGATTTTCCATTTCGCTTCAGCGTCCGCGCAATCCGACGCTTCTCCTCCGAAACAGGTGCCCGCGACAAAAGCGCATTCCGCTCCCGCACCTGGCGCAAAAATCGCCATTCCCGATATTCCCTACACCAAGTTTGTGCTCGCCAACGGACTCACCGTCCTGGTGCACGAAGATCACAAGGCGCCCATCATCGCTGTAAACACCTGGTACCACGTCGGTTCGAAAAATGAAAGGCCCGGCAAGACTGGCTTCGCCCACCTTTTCGAACACCTCATGTTCAGTGGAAGCGAGAATTTCAACTACACCTACATCAATGCCATGGAACGCATCGGCGCTACCAACTTGAACGGCACCACCAACGGCGACCGCACTAATTATTTCGAAAATGTACCCACCTTGATGCTCGATTACGTGCTTTTCGCCGAAAGCGATCGCATGGGACATCTCCTCGGTGTTTTGGACCAGAAGAAACTCGACCTGCAGCGCGGGGTGGTGCAAAACGAAAAGCGTCAGGGCGAAAACCAGCCGTACGGCGTGACCCGGCAGCTTCTTGCTGAGAACACTTATCCGGTCGGCCATCCTTACTCGTGGACGACTATCGGTTCCATGCAGGACCTCGACGCTGCCTCCATGAATGATGTGCAGGAATGGTTCAAGACCTACTACGGTCCGAACAACGTCACCGTGGTCATCGCCGGCGACATCACTCCCGATCTCGCGCGTCAAAAAGTCGAAAAGTATTACGGCGCTATCCCTGCCGGTCCTCCCGTGGTTACACGCCAGGCCTGGGTCGCCAAACGCACCGGCACCCACCGTGATTCGGTGCAGGATCGCGTGCCGCAAGCACGTCTCTATCGCGTGTGGAACGTACCTCAGGCCGACTCACCCGAAGAGGCGTTACTAGATCTCGCAGCGCAAATTCTTGGACAAGGCAAGACCTCACGCTTCTACAAGCGTCTTGTCTACAAAGACCAGGTCGCCACCAGCGCTACCGCAACGGATAACAATAGCGAAATCGCCGGGCAATTCTTTCTCACCCTGACCGCGAAACCCGGTGTCGAACTAAAGAACGTCGAGGCCGCTGCGGACCAGGAATTACAAAATTTCCTCAAAAACGGTCCGACCGAAGCCGAACTGCAGCTAGCCAAAACGCAAACCTACGGCCAATACGCGCGCATCATGGAGCGTATCGGCGGCTTCGGCGGCAAGAGCGACATCCTGGCAAAATGCCAGACTTTCACCGGCAATCCGGATTGCTATAAGGAATATCTCAAGCGCGTCCAGGCAGCTACGCCCGCTTTGGTCAGGAAAGCCGCAAACGAATGGCTCTCCGATGGAGATTATGTGCTCGAAGTGCGACCGTTTCCCAGCACATTGAAAGCGACGGCACCGATCGATCGCTCCAAGGAACCCGCAACCGGCTCCGCGATGTCACTGAAGCTTCCTCCCATGCAGAAGGCCACTCTCTCCAACGGCTTGAAGGTCGTTCTGGCCGAGCGCCACTCCGCTCCGGTCGTGAACTTCTCTCTGCTGGTGAACGGCGGTTATTCTTCTGACGTCACTTCTGCTCTCGGAACTTGCAGCTTCGCTCAACGCATGCTCGAAGAGGGAACTCCCACTCGCGACTCGCTGACGATCAGCGAAGAGCTGGAATCTCTCAGCGCGGAATTCTCTGCGGGGGCCAATCTGGATTTTGCCACTGTCGATCTCGACGCCCTCAAGGCCAATATCGACAAGTCTCTGGAAATTTATGCCGACCTCATTCTGCATCCCGCCTTTCCGGAAAAAGAATTCACTCGTTTGCAGAAGGACCGCCTCGCGACCATTCAGCGCGAAAAGGTCACGCCCAACTTCATGGCTTTGCGGGTCATGCCGTCACTTCTTTATGGCAAAAACCATCCTTATTCCGGGGCCTTTCTCACCAGCGGCACGGAAGCCACGGTAAGCAAGATGACCCGCGATGATCTGGTCAAATTCCACGAAACTTGGTTCAAGCCCAACAACGCCACGCTGCTCATCGTTGGCGATACCAGCCTCGCCGAAATCACTCCTAAGCTGGAAAAACTCTTCGCTTCCTGGAAATCCGGCGATGTTCGCAAGCAAACTATCCCGTCTGCTCCAGAGCCCGGGAAAGATGTCGTCTATCTTCTCGATCGGCCCGGTTCTGGTCAGAGTTTGATCCTGGCGGCGCAGCTCGCGCCTCCGTTCAACGATCCCGACCAAATCTCCCTGGAACTGGTGAACGATATATTTGGCGGAAATTTCAGTTCACGCATCAACATGAATCTGCGCGAAGACAAGCATTGGTCCTACGGGGTGCGGTCTCACGTAATACCTGCCAAAGGTGAGCGGCCTTACTTCAGTATCTCGCCAGTCCAGACCGACAAAACCAAAGAGTCATTGGTGGAACTAATGGCCGAATATAAGAACATCGTCGGCAGCAAACCCATCACCGAAGCCGAATTGAAAGACGAACAAGCCAACTCCACCCTCGGCCTCCCCGGAAGCTTCGAAACCGTCCAGCAACTTTCCGGCGCTTACGGCAACATCCTGCAATACGGCTTGCCCGACGACTACTACAACACCTTTACCCAGAAAGTCATGGCGGCTACTTCAGACACCGCCAACGAAATCGCCAAAAAATATATCCAGCCCGGCCATCTCGTCTGGATCGTCGTCGGCGACATGAGCAAAGTTGAAGCCGGCATCCGCGAACTAAACATCGGCGAAGTCCACAAAATCGACGCCGACGGCAACCCAGCGCAATAACCGTCAAATACCAACTGTGTCTCTCGCGAGCCATTGAGTAAAATGACGAATCCCTTGTAGGGGCGCGGCATGCTGCGCCCCAGCTTGTCCAGACGGCTCATTTTGTCTTTGGCTTGTGGCGGCGCCATACATCCCGATATAGCGGCATGCTTCTGCTCTTTTTTTTATTCGCTCGTAGCGGCCGCCCAAAACAGTTATCCGGCCGACCCCAGAGCTATCCAAGAAATCCATCCACGGCAGCAGTACAATTCCCAAATGTCGTTTTTCAGATCGTTCCTGGCAGCTTTGCTTCTGCCAGGATTCGCCGTGGCGCAACAGCGCGTCTGTTTTCAAACTCAGGACGGAGGCGTCGTCTCCGCCGATCTGTACGGAAAAAGTGAACGCGCCGTCGTGCTAGCGCACGGAGGGCCTTTCAACAAGGAAAGTTGGAAGGAGCAGGTGCCTTCGTTTCTGAATGCTGGATTTCGTGTGCTTGCCATCGACTTCCGCGGGCGCGGCCAATCACGTGGACCGCAATCCAAATCCGGCGAGGACGGCGCGGAGTTCGATGTGTTGGCCGCGATACGCTATCTCCACAACACTGGCGCGAAAACTGTCTCAATTGTCGGAGCAAGCTTCGGAGGCGAAGCGGCTGCTGACGCCTCAATGCAAGCTGAACCGGGAGAAATCGATCGGCTGGTGTTGCTGGCCGCGTGGACCGACCGGCCACCAGAAAAGATAAAGGGTCGCAAGCTGTTTATTGTCGCGCGAGACGACGCAAACGATGAAGGACCGCGCCTCCCCAGGATTCGCGCAAACTACGAAAAAGCTGTGGGCCCAAAAGAGTTGATCATTCTCGATGGCTCCGCGCATGCGCAGTTCCTTTTCGCGACAGACCAGAGAGAGCGGCTCATGCGCGAGATCCTGCGCTTCCTTTCACAGCCTTAAGCACTGCGGGCCCCGCTCGCAATGACAGTGCTGGTCAGTTTGGAGGTCGCCGCAAGGGCGACCCGTTGGTCACATCTTCTGACTCCAGGTTGCACAAATTTTCTTCAGCAGGGCCGGATAGATAATCCATTTTCGGAACGGATCGATTAAGCCCATGTATAACGGCGTAATCCAGGTTCTCTGGCGCACGTACACCGCAAAGTAGAATCGATAGCTGTCGCCCCTGTCAGCGAGGGCACTGAGGGCCGCAGCATGGACGGTACGATTCTGTATTTCAAGTAGCTGTTCGTTTTCGAAACGATAGACAACGCGGAACAGTCCTTCCGGCGTTCCAGACACGACAAAAGAACGAGCACGATCCTCTGCTGTTAGGCGACTTGCAAACGAGGCTGCCAAGGCGTCCTTCGGTTCCGCCTCAAGTCGAAAAATGCGTCCAAGAAAAAACCGAAGACGGAAAAGCGCGCGAGCCACTGGCGGAAATCTGTTGATCTCAGCATCGGCGGTGTCGCATCCGTCCTGACTCGCTCGGCGAAGGAATTCACAAAGGGTAACGCCGTCGCGGACCTTAGGTAGGTCAACCGCCCAGACGTCGTGCAGCGAGACATCGGCGAGAAGCGTATGCACGCGAAGCGGTAGCGCGTAAAACTCCGTTGGAGAAATCTGTGGCATCTTTTATCCCTAGTCTTAACTTCCGGATTAGCGACCACTCGTTCCGAATATTAGGAGGACTCCTCGGAATTGCTTAAGAGCGTTTTCAAGAAGTCCTTGGTACCAGCGGGGCCAGTCACGCGGATGCTGACCGGTCCCATATTCGGTTGGGCGGTCAACTCGAATGTGAAGAAAGGGCAACATTCGCGCTCTGCCACAATCGCTTCGCACACAATCCCAATCCACTCTTTATCTCCGGACACGGAAGACATAACCGTCGGGAGGTTCCCCAGTTGCGATCACGGCCGACTCAAACCGGGCAAGCAGCGTGGCCACGCGTTTGCGCAATTCCGCATCCGACAAACAGCAGGCTACCCGGATGTCTTCATACATTGTTGTGCCTTCGCTTTGCTCCTGGGGGTTGAGCATTTCGTTTTTGGAAACTGGCATCAGAACCGACTCCCGAGACCCCATTTTATGGCCGGCTGGCCGGTGGCACGACACCGTTCATGCGCAGGTATTCGATCATTTGCCCGTAATGGTCAAAAGCATGAATCATGGCTTCGACCGTCAGCGCGAGCCGAGTTGCCTCGGCACCTAGCAAAGGTGAAATCGGAGAAGACTTGACCGCGGCATTTTTGTCGCCGATCGCGGCGATCGCTCTGGCAAGGTGCTCGAACGACCCGTTCAGGTAATCGAGAATCTCTGCCTTGGTTCGTACGGTTTCAGGCCCTGTCTCGTCCCCCGCACCGGTCGGCGGTTCCTCGCCCAGCGCGGCAGCAGCCAGGATATGGTTGGTCGCCGCCAGGTGTTTCACTTGTTGACCAAAGGTCCGGACGCCCTTGAATTCGCCGTCGGTTGGTGCAAACCGGTACTTGTCGGCAGGCATCGCATCAGCGGCCGCCACAATTATCGTTTGTCCCAACTTTAGAAAGACCTGTAACGCGTGTTTTTCCCGCTGCGCGTCCAGGTCGGCGGCGTTCTTATCGGTTCGCTCCTGAGCAGCCGGAATGCTGGTTTGCGCCACAAGAACAGCGCTGCGCGGTGTTTTCGTTTGTGCTAGAGCAACGTTGTTACCAGCAAGTAAAAACATAAATGCAGATATCCATTTCATGTTTTTCATAATTGTTCTTTCCAGGGCGCTTGGACTATGGCGCTTATCAGCGGCCTTTGCAGAGGCTACAACTTAAAGTCAACTTTAAGGCAAGCGCTATTTTATAAGTATCTTGTCAATTCGAGGTGGCAATCGGAATGCCGCGACATTAGAATGCGGCCATGCCGCAACTGACGATTTCCGAAGTGGCACGGCAGGTTGGGCTGCAAGCTTCCGCGATTCGCTACTACGAGCGAATTGGATTGCTACCTCCCGCCCCAAGAGTGAGCGGGCAGCGACGCTACGACAGCACAGCGCTTTATCGGCTGGCAATCATTCAGTGGGCAAGGCAACTCGGTTTTACCCTAGATGAAATCCGTCGCCTGTTCTTCGGTTTTCGTAATGTTACTCGCGCCTCGGAACGCTGGCAAACGCTGTCTCGAAAAAAGCTTGCGGAGCTAGACGGCTTGATGGATGGCATAAAAACGGTACGGCGCTTGCTGAACACCATGATGCAAGACTGTCGCTGCGACACTCTGGAGCAATGTGGCCAGGGGATATTTCGCAGCGGCTACGCCGATGTTGCGGTGAAATCTCTGCCCGTGAAACGTCGACGAAGCCCGTGAGTACTCTCGACCGTTAAACTGGCCCCGGTGATCTCGAACGTCGGAGATTGAAACATCGGGTCCCCAGCCGAAAATATTGTTTGACACGCATGCATAACAGATGTATATACATATAATATGAACAGGCAGGCTTTTGCAGAGCAACCTGCAGCCGCGCTTTTTGAGTTGCCATGCGCGTGTCAGAGCCTTCGCCGCCTCAGCCGGATCGTAACGCGGATTTACGATCAGGAACTGAGAAAGGCAGGTCTTGAGATCACGCAATTCGGTCTGCTCACTGCACTGGCCCAGGCGGGAGAGGTTAATCAAAAGCGCTTGAGCGCCGGCTTTGCGATGGACAGTACGACTCTGACGCGAACGTTGGGGCTACTGCGGAAACAGGGCTGGGTTCGCGCCAGGCGCGGAAAGGACCGACGGAAGCGGTTGTTCAGCCTGACCGGAGCAGGCAAGCGACAGATGGCGATGGCTCAATCGCACTGGGAGCAGGCGGAGCACAGGTTGCGGAAAGAACTCGGCGACGCGGGTTGGAGGAATATGAAAGAGACGGTATTTCACATGACCGAAGCCGGAATGCAGGCGTAATAGTTCGCAACCAAATAGATGTATATACATCTAACCGAGCGAATCAAGGAGCCTTTATGAAAATTCCAATCTATCTGGCGGCTGTGCTGCTGCTCGTGGTTTTCCTGGCCACGCTGCATGGAGCGCCTTCGACCGAAAGCACCGGAGTTGACTCGTCGTCCGGCTCGCGCCGCCCGGAGCTGGAATACCTGAAGGCCGTAAACACTGTCGCGCCACCGCAAGATCCACAACTGCCGTTTCTGCTGATGGCGGAGTACTCGAGCGCCAACATGCAAGGTGAGGGCGCGGAGTTCTTTTCGGAGCGACTGAAGGAATTCGACTCGCGTTTGACCGACGGCCAGAAGGCACTGTATCTGAGCATCATCGGACTGTTGCGCGCCCAGCATGCATCGTCCGTTTCGTTGTTGCACCGAATCGGCTACGTGAAGGACACAATCGCGATCCTCGATCAGGCCAAACAGCGTTCCGGAGGGCAGGTCTTCGTTGTGAACTGGATCGCTGGCGTGGTCCATACCGAGCTTCCAAACTTTTTTCATCAGAGGAAAGCAGCTCAGGAGGAGTTAGCCTGGTGCGTGGAACACGCTGACAAAGCCCCCCATGTAGGTTGGTTGCGGGAAGTCTACTACCATCTCGGGAAGCTGGCTCTCGCTGACGGCGAACAAGCCAAGGCTCAGGATTATCTGCGGGGGAGCGGCTACAAGGATTTTGTCAGGCCGATTACGCTAATCACTTCTTTTTCGGAAGACACCACATCGGGGCACACCTTTACTCCGCGGCGCATTGCCGAGATCGTGCCGGGCCGTGTCTATGCGCTCTCGGGCTTCGAGTTCACGGAATACTATTTTGTGGTTTCCGATGATGGCCGGCAGTTGATCGGCATTGACGCCGGCACACGACCGGATTCCGCCAAGGTTGCGTACGAGGCGTTGCGAGCGTACGCGCCCAGCCTGCCGGAATTGACAACCGTCTTCGTTACGCACTCGCACTGGGACCATGTTGGCGGCTACAAATATTTCCGCGCGCTGAATCCGCGCTTGCGGTTCTATGCCAGGGGCAACTATCAGGAAGAAATTGCTCGCGAGGTCGATGCGCCGGAAAATGTTGGCAAGTTATTCTTCGGCGAACGCTTCAGCCTCGATGACGTACGCAGCTTCAAGCCGGATGTGATGATCGACCGCCCCACGGACTTGAAGATTGGAGGGACGCGCATTGAGCTGATTCCTGTGCATGGAGGAGAAACTCACGACGCCATGTTCATCCATTTGCCGGGTCAGGGTGTGATGTTCGTGGGGGATTTCATAATGCCGTATCTTGGGGCACCTTTTGTGGAGGAAGGCGATTTTCCGGGACTGCTCGATGCGATTGACGTTGTTGTTGAAAAGCATCCCCGGCACCTGCTGCACGGTCATGAGCCGCTCACGCGTGTTTTCGCCTCCGCCGCCATGCTTGCGCAGCTCAAAACGGACCTGGTGTGGCTGCATGAGCAGGTATTAACCGCGGTCCGCCGCGGCGATGAACGTGCCGCGATTCATCAGGCAAACTTGATTCCTCCGGGTCTGCTCGGCGGCCATCCTGACGCGTATCAGCCATACCTTATCTTGCGCGAACACGTCATCGACCGCCTATACGACCAGAACGTCGGGTATTGGCAGCCGGACCTGCAAGGCCTCGACCATCTCGGCCGGGCCGACCGCGCAGAACTCTTGGTTGACTACCTCGGTCTGTCGGAAAAGCAGCTTGTCAGGACCGTGGAGCGCCTGGCCGCCGACGGCAAATACGAACTAGCCGCCTCGCTGCTTGAATCGTCCGGAAGCAGGTTCGAGCACAGCACTTCCGTGGCTAACGCCAAACGGCTCATCTACCTCAAGCTGATGGAAAAAAATCAGAATACAGACCCGTTCAAATTCATCATTTACTCGGGGAAGATCGGAGAACAAACACCGCAGATGCCCAGCGGCAAGTGATGAACCACCGAGCCGATCTAAATGCCATGGTGGGAAGTTGGCACTTGCCCCCGGTCCTGAGCAGATGAAGGGCACTCGGAATTTATTACGCCAAAGCCTGCTGTTGGAATAGGTCCGTTCTGCGAAACGAGCCACAAACCATGTCATCGATACGGGCGCGGACCGCTCTACGCCGTTCGAATAGCGCTTACATTGCAGGCAAACTTGTTCCGAGCTGTTCCATCCCATCGGCGGCGTCAACGCCACGCCGTTGTCCCACGCCCGGGCGCCGCTCGCGAAGGCGAGCAAGATTGCGAAAGCCACTGTAAAAAATACCAGCCCGCAATAAGCAAACCACTTCATCACACTCCTCCGATGTTTCACGCCACTCACCACTCACCACTCACCACTTTCTCTTCACTTCAACCGTAAAATCAGAATCGCTCCTGCCGCAAACAACACGGCCGACGCGCCAAATGCCGCGCCTACTCCAAATGCGCTCCACAAAACGCCTACCAGCAGACTGGAAAGAAAATCGCCCACGGCATTCATCGCAGCCATGGTTCCAAACGCCATGCCATGCTGCTCGCGTGGCACCAGTTCCGCGGCGACCGAATCCTCAAGCGCCTCCTCAGTCCCGATATACAAGCCCGCCAGTAAGAAAATTCCCCCCAGCCGCCACAACGAATGCGTTCCGATGCAAAGCAACAACGCCGTCACCACCGCCAATCCATATCCCGCAGCCAACACTATCTTGCGTTGCTTCACGCGGTCACTCAGCCATCCGCTTACATATGCCGAGCCGGCATAAAAAACATTATGCAAGGTGTACAGAATCACCGCTACGCTCGCCGCTTTGGCCATTCCGTACTCCGCGGCGAGCATTTTCGTGGCGTACAAAATCAGCAGCGTATGGGAAAAATCTCCCGCGCCGAAAATTCCCACGGCCAGCAAAAATCGCTGGAATTCCGCGGGCAGCGCCCGCAATCCCAGTAAAAAAGATTTTGGTTCTTTCACCTCAACTGGCCGTTCACGCACCAGCAGCCAAAAACACAAAACCGCAACCAGTCCCGGCAGCAGCGTCCAGAGAAAAACTTTTCGGTACGAATGGTTGGTCGCCTGCAGAATCCACAACGCCGTCAATGGCCCCAGGACCGCTCCCAGCGTGTCCATCAAGCGCTCCAGGCCAAACGCGCGGCCATACGCTCCAGCGGGCACATCCGCGGCGAGCAAAGCTTTTTTCGCCGGTGATCGCACGCCGCGCCCCAGCCATGCAACGGTGCGCCCAGCAAGGACCTGCAGAGCATGCGTAGCGATTCCAAACGAGGCGGTCGCGATGGCAGTGATGGCGTAACCGAAGATCACCAGCGGCTTGCGTTTGCTCAAACGGTCGGTGTAATGACCCGCGGCGAGTTTGCAGAAACTGGAAAGTCCATCAGCAATTCCTTCGATCGCGCCAAGCCACGCTGGCCCCGCGCCAATCGCCGCCAAGAACGCGGGCAATACCGCGGTTGCGGTTTCGTGCGCCCAATCGGAAAAAAGCGAAGTGAGGCCAACACCAAGCACGGTGCGGTTCAGCCAGCCAGATTGCTTTTGCAAATTATTGGCGTCCATGAATGTCCAGGGCTATTTGAAAGTTGTGGCCGTGGGTTTCGAGCCCTCGTTTTACTTTTTCGCGGCGCGATACAAAATCACGCGCACCTTTTCCAGGGTAATCAAACCGCCCTCCACCATTTCATCCAGCCGCGGAAGAATTTGCTCGATGCGTTCCGTGGATTCGATCACTTCAACCACAATCGGCAAGTCCTGCGACAAACGCAATATTTTATCGGTGTGGTAAACGCTCGAGGAACCAAATCCACCCACGCCGCGCAAGACGGTTGCGCCAGAGAACTTTTCTTTGCGCAACATTTCCACAATAGCTTCATGCAAAGACTTGCCGTGCCATTTGTCCGATTCGCCGATGTGAATGCGCATCAGTGTTCGTTCGCCCTCGAATTTCTCATGAGTCATAAAGCTCTCTCCAATGCCGCTGTTCCAAAAAGACAAGCCTTTAAAATTTATTTGCCAAGCGAATTCCGGCTACTGACAACAACAATCCCGCAATGACGCTGGCTCCAACATACGTGCTGGCACGAAGCCATTCGCCATCCTCCAGCATTTTCGCGGTTTCCCATCCAAAACTGGAAAAAGTGGTGAAACCACCAAAAAATCCCACGGCGATCGCCATGCGCATGTCGGGGGAAATCAATATTCTATTCAGCGTCAGCTGCCCGATCAGGCCGAGCAGAAAACATCCCGACAAATTGATGAGCAATGTCCCGTATGGGAAAGCGCCGCCCATTCGAATTTGCACTATACCCTGCAGCCCATAGCGCGCCAGCGTGCCGATGGCTCCGAACAACGCAATCAGAAATATTTTCAACCCTGCACCTCGCCGCCAGTTTGCGCTAACCAGCATAAAGCAAGACGGCTCTTGAGCAGAAAATGTGAATTTCTAAAAGTGCAAGCGGTAACGGATCTCGCCGCGGACCTGGCGTGGATAGTTCCAGTGTGTGCCACCGAAGGTATTGGAATCATCCAGAAGATAGCGCCCGTCCGCGATGTTTTGCGCGGAAAATCCCACGGACAGGCGGTCTCCGATGGATTTGGAAAGCGAAATAGAGACTTCTGTGTGATCGGCAAGGTGCAATGGACCATTTCCATCGAGAAAGCCCGAGCCGTAGGAGAGATTGCCCGCCGCGGAAATGCGAAACGGAAGGGTTGCGTGAAATCCTGCGCTGAGAGTGTTGCGCTGGTCGTGATCGAGATAACAGAATCCACCGCCGTCACAAAGTTGTCCGGGATCGGAGAGCAGGCCGCCAGTGACGACGCCAGCACCTTCGGCTTGCTGACTGGAATAGGTGAGGTACAGGCCGAGGCGTTTTTTGATGCGCGGCGAACGCAACGTGGATTCCCAACCATGAATGCGCGCTCGTTCAATCGAGAGGGGGAAGAAAATATTGGAATTGCCCAGTACGTCGTGATCGAAGAAATTCTTCGCGTGCGTTTGAAAGTTCGAAAAATCGACCGTCCATCCGCGAATCGGAATGGTCAAGCCGAATTCGCGCTGCTCGTCGGTTTCGCCGTGCAATGGCAAAAACGCAAATCCCTGCTCGGTCGCGAACTGCAGCAACGGCCCGGAAAGTGTGGTGAGGGGAGGCGCCTGATAATAGCGGCCGTAAAACGCGCGTAGCACCCAGCCGAGTTTTGGAATGCGCAGCGCGGTGCCCATGCGTGGATCGGTTTTGTCTTCGACTACTTCCGCGGAAAAATGCGTGTAGCGAACCCCGGCGTTGAAAGTGAGCCAATCAGTGGCGCGAAATTGATCTTCAGCGAAAAGCGTGAACAGTCCGCCCGAAGGGGAGTCCTTTTCCGAAGCAATCAATCCGCTGCCATCTGTGGCGACGACGCGGAACAGTGAGTCGTCCTGTTGCGCGAATCCGTAAGTGCCAAACCGCGCGTCGTGCCGGCCGCGAGTGATCGCGAGGGAAAGTTGCGCTCCCTCGTAGAGCGAATTGTTGTGATCGGTGGGAATGGGTGGCTGGTCGGGGAGCAGACTGGGAATTGGCGACGAACCATCATAAGCCGCGCGGTTCCAATGGACGAACGGCGAAATGGTAAGCATGACGCCTGACTCGACGGTATGCACCCACGAGAAGTTCATAAAGCCGTCCCGTTCGCGCTGCGTGTCGCGAATATCCGCTGCCTGCTGATCGGAAGTGTTGGGCACCTGAAAAAAATCGGCGCGCGCGGACGCTGCCAGACGCAATTGATCCCTGGAAGTGGTGTTGAAAATCAGAGAGATAAATCCGCTGACGCCGTTGTTGTCGTCGTGCAGGGCGTTTTGCTCCGGCGGCATCAGTCCAACATCGCTGCGATTTGCGCTGATGCTGGCGTAGTATGCAAATCGTTCGGTGTGGTCGCCAATGCTGATCTGGCTGTCGGTCTGATGAAAGTCTCCAAACGTAGCGAGCAATTCGATTTCGCGGTTGCGTTCGAATCCGGAACGGGGAATAACGTTGAACACACCGTATGTTCGATCGCCGTAATCGGCATCGTAACCGCCGCGCCGGATTTCAACGACGTCCATATCCTTGGGATCGAATTGCGGGCCGACGTTCGAAGCGATGTTGGTGTTAGGAATGGGAATACCGTCGATCAGCCAGGAAACCTGATGACCGCCGCGCACGTGAAGTTGATCGTGAACCATGTATGCACCGGGTGTGTAATCAGTGATCAGATCGAGGCTGTTGGCGCGCGTCGCACCCGGAGTGGACTGAATTGTTTCTCGGCTGAGAGTGGTTTGACTGGCAGAGGAAGAGGTATCGACGGTCTGCGCGTTTTCGCTGACCTCGACTTTCTCCGAGACGCCAGCAAGTTCGAGAGGGAAGTGGCGAAGCGGAGCGGAATCCGCGACGACTCCTAGATCGACCGAGTATTCGCGAAAGCCATCGCGGGAAATACGAATGGTGTAGTCCCCCGCTGGTACGGCGTCGAATTGAAATTTCCCGTCGTCGTCGCTCATCGCTTCGCGTTTCCAATCGGAACTCTTGGCTTGCAGCTGAAGATGAGCGCCGGAGATGGGGCGATGTTGTACATCGTGGACGATTCCGCGCACGGTGCCGAAAATGCTGGCGAATGCTGGACAGACAAAACTGACGGTTATGAAAAACAAAAAGATGCAATTGCGAAATCCGAAAAGTCGCTTCATGGCGAAGGCGTTTTCTCCAAATTAGAATTAGCTGCACAGCGTTACGCCGGCAGGCTGGAGGGATTAATGGAAGGCGAAATACAGGATGGCCACCTGAAGGTGGCCGCTACGACAGCAACAAGCGATCCAGCTACGTGACGGGGAATTTAGGAGGTGGCGCGGGGGGAGCGTAGGCGCGAGAAATACCTGTGGCTGTGGGTGTGAGTGACGTTGCAGAGAGCGGTGCGAGCGACGCGGAGACCGGAACAGGAGTCAGCAGAAATAAATTGCAGTGAACCGCGGGTTGTTCGGTATTCTGGCAGCAGGACATCGAGCAGTTGTCCATTGTGCTCATGTGATGTTCGCCGTGGTCACAGTCCATCGGAGGGTGATGCGATTTTTGCGAGTGGTGATGATTGCCGTGAATCGGGCACTGATCGCCACTGCAGCACGCGCCTGTGATCGCCATCACCGTAGAGGTGGCGATTGGTGCGTATATGAGCAGGAGCGCAACGAAGCAGACTAGTGCGCTTAGACGCTGCCTGGTCGAGAACCCTAATTTGCGGGTGCGACTCATGTGCTGATTCTTCCGAATTAATGATACGACGGTTTTGCGCTTGATGTGCAATTTGCAGTTGCGGTTTACATTGAAAAACGGCAGCTGGGCTCACCTGGGCAGGCCGGCTGCCGCATTCCCAATAAAATATTGTTGCCGGCGGCAATCGAAAAATTGTGGTTTCTTGACTAAAGATAAGTGAGGTCGCAGACTGGCTGCATGGCGCACATCTACTTTAGTTTTGATTTTGGCACGGATGAAGAGAAAGCCCAGCAGGCGCGGCACAAACTGGAAATGTGGAAACAGGCGTTCCGGTTGGACAAGAAAATGCTTTACAAGTTTGAGCGTGAATCGGACGAAGAAGCATTGTCGGGCGATGGTGCTGAAAAGAGTGAAGAAGCTGAGCAGCCGGAGAAAAAAGGCAAGACCGCGAAAGCCGGAAAGGCAAAACCGCACGGCAAGAAAAAGGAAGATTCGGATGATGGAGAAGAGACCGCGACCGGCAATGTGAGACTTTATTTGCGGCTGGCATTTTCCGGTCACGAAAAAATGACGGAAGATAGATTGCTGAAGAAGTTCCCTGCGGAGCAACCTTTCAGCGAAATGTCGCCGAAGCCAGTGAAAGACGGCGACCCAGAGTTCGGAGAACTGGAAGCGAAATTCGATTCGTTGGATTAGCCCCGAGTGAATGGCAGTCCAAATTGGACTGATTTTGCGGGAATTCCGGGCAGTGGTTTGGGAACGGCGGAAAATATTTCGGTATAATTTGAATTGCAAGCGCCGGATGCGATCAATCAGCGACCGAGGTCAGAGCGAATGGCCGTGCAAACCCGCGTTAAGCCCGCCAAGAACGATTCCCCCAAAATTGAGAAGCACGCCGGACTTACTCGCGACACGCTGATTCGTTTATATCGCACGATGTATCTTTCGCGGAAACTGGATGATCGCGAAATCCAGCTCAAGCGCCAGAACAAAATTTACTTTCAAATATCAAGTGCCGGTCACGAAGCGGTGACTGCGGCAATGGGGTTGCTTTTGCATTCCGGCGCGGACTGGATCTATCCGTATTATCGCGACCGCGCGTTGTGCTTGATGCTGGGAGTAACGCCGCTGGATATGCTGCTGCAAGCGGTTGGAGCGGCGGACGATCCCAGTTCCGGCGGGCGGCAGATGCCTTCGCACTGGGGTCATCCCAAATACAACATCGTGAGCAAGTCGTCGTGCACTGGAACGCAATTTGTGCAGGCGGTGGGTGCGGCGGAGGCGACGCTTTACTACGAAGCGCATCCGAAAGCATTGGCGCAGGCCAAGAAAGCGCCGCTGAGCGAACTGGCGAGACATTCTGCGGATGAAATTGTTTATGTTTCCTCGGGCGATGGAGCGACGAGCGAAGGCGAATTCTGGGAATCGTTGAACGCAGCTTGCGCGAACAAATTACCGCTCCTGTACCTCGTTGAGGATAACGGCTACGCGATTTCTGTTCCGGTGGAAGTGCAAACAGCCGGCGGAAGTATTTCGAAGCTGGTACAGGGATTTCCGGGACTGCACGTTGCGGAAGTCGACGGCACGGATCCGATAGCGAGTTACGCGGTTTGCCAGGAAGCCGTGAATTATTGCCGCGAGCGACGCGGGCCGGCGCTAATTCACGCTCATGTGACGCGGCCGTATTCACATTCGCTCTCCGACGACGAAAAGCTTTACAAAGTGCCGGAAGAGCGCGAAGCGGAAGCTCATCGCGATCCACTGTCGAAGTTTGCGCTGTTTCTGGTGCGTGAAAGTGTGCTGGACCAGAAGCAAATCGAGTCGTTGGAAGCGCAGGTGGATCACGAAGTCCGTCAGGCGGGTGATGCCGCTTTGGCCGCGGAAGCGCCTGCGGTCGAATCCATCTTGTCGAATGTTTACTCGCCGGACGTCGACCCGACCGCGGCGGCATTTGAAGCACAAGCACAGCTGCACGGCGCGCCAAAGACCATGGTCGAGATGGTAGCTGCAGCATTGAATGATGAGATGTCGCGCGACGAGCGCATCACGGTATTTGGCGAAGACGTTGCCGACGCCAGCCGCGAAGAGAATTTAAAAGAGGTGAAAGGCAAGGGCGGCGTCTTCAAAGCCACGGCAGGGCTACAAAGAAAGTATGGCTCGTCGCGGGTGTTTAACACGCCGTTGGCTGAAGCTTCTATTATCGGCCGCGCGATTGGCATGGCGACGCGCGGGTTGAAGCCAGTGCCGGAGATTCAGTTCTTCGATTACATCTGGCCGGCGATGATGCAGATTCGCGATGAATTATGCGTGATGCGGTGGCGTTCGAATGGCGCGTTTAAGTGCCCAATGGTGGTGCGCGTTGCGATTGGCGGATATTTGACGGGCGGCGCGGTCTATCACAGCCAGAGCGGCGAATCGATTTTCACGCACTGTCCGGGATTGCGCGTGGTGATGCCGTCAACGGCGCTGGACGTGGCGGGGCTGTTGCGCACCGCGATACGCTGCGATGATCCGGTGATGTTCCTGGAGCACAAACATTTGTACCGGCAACCGTATAACCGTTCGGAATATCCCGGGCCAGACTTCACGATTCCGTTCGGCAAAGCGCGCGTGGTCAAGGAAGGCAGCGACGTGAGCATCATCACGTACGGAGCGTTTGTGCATCGTGCGGAAGTGGCGGCGGCTCAGCTGCAACGCGAAGGGATCTCCGCAGAGATTGTGGATTTGCGTTCGTTGTCTCCGTACGACTGGGATGGAATTTGCGCGTCAGTGCGGAAAACGCATCGCGTGATTGTGGCGTACGAAGATATGTTGAGCTGGGGCTATGGAGCGGAATTGGCTGCGCGTATTGCGGATGAACTTTTCGACGAGTTGGATGCGCCGGTGCGGCGGATTGCGGCGATGGATACATTCTGCGGGTATCATCCGCATTTGGAAGATGCGATTTTGCCGCAGTCGCATACGGTAATGGCAGCGGTGAAGAAGTTGATGGATTACTGATAGACAATTCCCGCCTTTTCTGCGAACGCCCGGTTATTAGGGGCGCAGCCCCCCCCGAGCGGTCTGGAGTAAACAGGCTGCGCGCCTACGGCAAACGAAGCAGGAAACTTTTTTGGCGGTTCAGGCGTATATTCTCTTAGAGCAGTGGCGCAAGCCTGCTTGCGGGAGGCCGGTCATGATTTGCAATAGCTGCCAGCGAAATATCGCAGATGGTTCGAGATTTTGCTACAACTGCGGAGCGCAGCAAGCGGTGACGGGAGCGCCGGACATGGCGTCAACCACGGGTGGGCCGAAAAAGCTTATGCGGTCCAGCATGAACAAGAAGCTGGGCGGAGTGTGCGCGGGTCTGGCGGAATATTTTGACATGGACGTGACGCTGGTGCGCATACTGTGGCTGCTGGTGGTGCTGTGCGGTGGAACGGGAATCTTGTTGTACGTCATATTGTGGATTGTGCTGCCGCTGGCGCCAGTGCATGTGGCCGTGCAAGGACAGACGCCGCCTCCCCAGGCGCCAATCGTTACCCAAGCGGGAAACTGACGCGGCTATCTCCTTGTGAGATTCGGGGCGCGCACCCGCTTTGAGCCCCCTTCTCCATACAACAAATGGTCGAGGGAAGCGGTGCCGGCACCTATTGTCGCAAGGGCAAAACATGCTGCCGCCAAAGCGAGTGGAAATTCATAATCGTGTACGGCCATAATTCCGTGATCACTGTGCACATTCACAATGGCCACACACATTTCGATCGCGAGCAGCAGAGCAGCGGCTCGCGTGAACAGTCCAAGAAGCAAGAGTAATCCGCCAAAGGTTTCTAACACACCTGCCACATAGACCAACTGAGGTTGCAAACCATGTTGCACGAACATCGCTTGCATCTCCGGGTTGGTGCGCGCCAGCTTGGGATAGCCGTGGGTAAAGAAGATGAGGGCGAGGGCGACGCGAAGGATCAACAAACCGAGCGGTCGAAAGGTGTTCAGAAATCTCACGGAGCTCCGCAGCCAACGGCGACCATTGTTCCAAAAACGCAGTGCGAAATCCAGAAGGGGAGAATTCTCGAACGCCCGTGTCCGGGTATTCGTTCTATCGGGTAGAATTTACGTCCGTCCTGATTTGTCTGCTCGCGACGTAGATCGAGTCATAACGATGGCGATGAAGGCGCGCAAGATTTCTCGGAACAAAGAATGAAGAAGAAACTTTTGATTGCTGTGCCGCTGCTCGCGCTGGTGGCGCTTACCGCCTGGTTTTTCCGGCCGAAGCATGAATTGCTTGGCGAAGCGTATGTCAGCGAAAAGAGCGTGACACTGTGGAGCAGCGTGGCGCAGGTGCGCGAGCAGTTGGGCAGTCTGCGGTACGGCGATCGCGTGGACACGCTGGCCAAGCGCAATGACTTTGTGAAGGTGCGGACTTCCACTGGCGTTGTCGGCTGGATTGATGGGCGGCTGCTGATGGATCCGGCATTGTGGAAACGGTCGGAAGAATTGTTGAAGCGGGCGCAGTCGCTACCGGTGCAGGGCAGCGGACGGACGAAAGTCGCCACCAATCTTCGCGTGGAGCCGGGACGCACAGCGCCGCGGCTCTACCAATTTGGACGCGGTGTTCCGGTGGAAATTTTGGGACGCGCGATGGCCGATGTGGTGCAGACTGCGGATGAGAAGGAGGGCGGCGTCCCTCAAGATACGAAAAAAGAGGATTGGTTTTTGGTGCGCGGCGTGGCATCGCGTCCTCCGAGCGAAACCATGGCGCGCACTTCGGTGCCATCCAACACCACGCGGCCTGGGGATCAGAGCGTGCCGATTGCGGGTTGGGTGATTGCACGATTCCTGGAGTTGAATGTGCCGGACGCGGTGCGCGAGGGCGCGAATTCTGCAAACCTGCGGCCTATTGCGTGGTTCGAACTGAATCACGTGGAGGACCCGACGGGGAACAAGGCGCAATACCTTTTGGCGGCCACGCGCGGATCGGAAGGACAGTGGTGCGATTTTTCGGTGTTGCGTGTGTACACTTGGAACCGTAAGAAATCGCGGTACGAAACGGCGTTCATTGAAAATAACCTGTGCGGGAAATTGCCGATTCAAACGAATAAGAGCGCGAGCGGTCAGCCGGAATTTCGCTTTTTCAATGCCGATGACCCGCAGCATGAACGCGTGTACCGGCTGATACAAACCGTGGTGCGGCGCATACGGGATGGCGAAGTCATGGCACCGCGCGCCAAGTCGGCCCGCTCCGCGCCGAAGGCGAAACGACAGTAAATTCGATGATCGTGGCGTTGATGAAGAGAAAAAACTCTTAAGTCGTAGGCTTTGGCAAGCAGGGGGGCAGCGGTCCCTCCACTATGCTCAGGACCAGGCTGCGCCCCTACGAAGAAATCAGGCTAGAATTCGGATGATGGAAGAGGATTGATCCCGTGACACTGCACATCAATGAATCGGAAGTGGCAAGAGTTTTTACGATGCCGATGGCGATCGAAGCGGTGGAGAAGATTTCGCAGCGGCAGGCCGCGGGCGAGATCTTGGTGCATCCGCGGCGGCGATTCGAATTGCCAGAAGGAGCATTTTTTCACAACATGGCGGCGGCCGACGTTGCCGGCAAATTTGTGGCGACCAAGCAGTACACGTACGTTGGCGGAAAATTAAAATTCCTGGTTTGTTTGTGGTCCAGCGGAAGCGGTGATCTGCTGGCGCTGATCGAAGCGGACAAATTGGGACAAATGAGGACCGGCGCGGCTTCGGGCGTGGCTAGCAAATATCTGGCGCGAAAAGACGCGACGACGGCGGGAATTGTTGGAACCGGCGGGCAGGCGCGCACACAACTGGAAGCGATTGCCGCGGTTCGAAAGCTGAACTCGGCAAAGGTGTATGGCCGGGACGCGGAGCGACGCGAGAAGTTTGCGAGTGAGATGTCGTCGCGGCTTGGGCTTAGCGTCCAGAGCGTGGCTTCGTCTGCGGAGGCAACTTCAGACGTCGCGATTATTTGCACCGCGACCACTGCAAACGCGCCCGTAGTGAACAGCGAGCACGTATCTCCCGGCACACACATCAATGCCATCGGCGCAAATCACATGAAAAAACGTGAACTGGACGCCGCTACCGTGGCCAGGTGCAGCCGAATCTATGTAGATTCGATCGAGCAATCGCGGCAGGAAGCCGGCGACCTGGTGTTGGGCTTTGCCGGGCACGAACAGCGCTGGGACACAGTGCGCGAATTGTCGTCGCTGGTGGCGGGGATTTGTCCGGGACGGAGCGAGGAAGAGCAGATCACGCTCTTCAAATCGAATGGCATCGCCGCATGGGACCTGGCCGCGGCTGTCTGTGTATACAGAATGGCGCTGGAACAAAAGCTTGGCAGGCAGTTGCCTCTTTGGCAGTCCGGCTAGAACACTTCCGCCGAACTGGAAGCAGTCGCGCTATCCTGTTTCTGACGAAGCTCGACATGAAGACACTCCCAGACCATCTCCGCAAAGGAATGAAGCTCGTAATCATCGGATGCAATCCGACGGAATCGTCGGTGCGCACTGGACATTACTATTCGGGCCGCGGAAATCCATTTTGGCCGGCGCTTTTCGATACCGGCGTAATTCCCGAGCCGCTGGAATACCGCGACGACAAACGAATTATCGAATTTGCAATTGGGCTGACGGATCTGGTGAAGCGCCCTACGCGAACCATCGAGGAACTGACGCGGGAAGATTATGCCGAAGGGCGAATCGTGCTGTCGCAGAAGCTGGGCGAATATTTGCCGCACGTGATCGCGTTTAACGGGAAAAGCGTGTACGAACAGTTCGCGCAGCGCCGCGCAAAATTGGGATTGCAGAAGGATTTGCTCTACGGCGCGAAAGTCTACGTTTTGCCGGCCACCGATTCCCAGCATGTGCAAAAGCCAAAGGATCGTTTGACGCATTTCCGGAAGCTGGCGGCGCTGGTTCGAAAAGTTGGAACCGTTCGGGACACGAAACCACTCTAAATCACCGCGGAGGATCTGATGAGCAATCCGCCTGTTGCCTCTCCAGCAGGTCCAGTTCTGCTCGAAACCATCGAAAACGGCGTGGCGCTGCTGGTTATGAACCGTCCGGACAAGCTGAACTCGTTGAACAATGAGTTGGCAACTGCGCTGAACCAGACATTCGAAAGAATCGGCAAGAATGATGCTGTGCGTGTGGTGGTGCTCACTGGAGCAGGCAGAGCCTTCTGCGCCGGAGGCGACCTGGCGGCGATCGGAAAAGGGCGAGAGGCGCGAGACAGCAAGCAACTGGAACCGATTTTGCGCATGGGAATGGGCGCCATGCTGCGCATGCGGATGATTCCGCAGCCGGTGATTGCTGCGGTCAATGGCGCGGCGGCCGGCGCGGGAATGAATGTGGCACTGGCTGCCGATATCCGGATCGCGGCGGAAGAAGCGATCTTCGGGCAAACTTTTGCAAAGGTTGGATTATTTCCCGACTACGGCGGGACTTACTTTTTGCCGCAACTGGTGGGCCCTTCCAAAGCAGCCGAAATGTTTTACACTGGCGACATGATGGACGCGCAGACCGCGCTGAGGCTGGGGCTTGTCAATCGCGTCGTGCCGGGCGCACAACTGGAAACGGAAGTGAAAAAGTTCGCGGCGAAGCTGGCCGCAGGTCCGCCGATTGCCATGCGCGCCGTCAAGCAGACACTGTTTGGCAGCGAAAAGGACGCTTTAGGCAAGGCGCTGGAGGCGGAGGTGCAGCATCAGATGAGGTGCTTCGCTTCGGACGATTGCCTGGAAGGCATCCGCGCGTTCTTTGAAAAGCGCCCGCCAACATTTCAGGGCCGCTGAAGCAGAGACGAGCAAACTGTGCAACGACCGCTTGGTCCGTCATTCCGAACACAGCGCGGAATCTCTCTTGTACGCAAATCGCAGAACAAGAGAGACTCCTCGTCGCTGCGCTCCTCGGAATGACGGCCACAAGGATCATTGAGCGGACTGGACAGGACCGATGAGGGAAATCGAGATCAATGTGGCCGAGCTGCAGCGGCGGCGGAAAGCCGGAGACAAATTCCTGCTGGTAGATGTGCGCGAGCAATGGGAGTACGACGCGTGCCGCATTGAAGGCGCGAAGCTGATTCCGATGCGCACGATTCCGGCGAACCTGCAGGCGCTGGACGGCGACGAAGACGTAATCTGCTATTGTCATCATGGGCAGCGGAGTTTGGATGTGGCGGCATGGCTGCGGGCGCAAGGCGTAGAAAACGCGCAATCGCTTGCGGGTGGCATCGATCGCTGGTCCATCGAAATCGATCCGAACGTTCCGCGCTACTAAATCCAACGATTACCTGGCCTTTGCAATCTACGGGAGAGCAGCAATGCCGAACGCAAAAATAAAGTTCTATCAGAAGTCTTCTTGAACGACCTGCCGCAAAGCAAGAGGTCTCTTGCTAGAGTTGGGCGCAGAACTGGAAACGCGTGATCTGGACACTCAACCGCTATCTGAGAAAGAATTGCAAGAACTGATCGGAGCGCGAGATTACCTGCCATTTTTAAATTCGCGCAACGAACTCTATCGCGAAATGAATATGGCAGAGAAAACCCCTTCGCGTGAAGAAGCCATCCGCTTGATGTCGAAAAACCCAAACCTGATCAAGCGGCCAATCTCGGTGCGGGGCAACGAGATGGTGCTGGGATTTGACGTAACCGCATACATGAAATTGGTAAAATAACCAAGCGAGCGAACAAGAACCAATAATTCTCCGGAGAATCCCCAAATGGAAGTGAAAACGATCGGCGTGATCGGCGCCGGAACGATGGGTCGTGGAATTGCTTATGCCGCGGCACTTGGCGGCTATCGCACGATTCTCGAAGATGTTATGCCAGAGATGTTGACCACGGCTGGCGTATGGATGACACAGGCATTCGACGAGGGAGTCAGGCGCGGCAAGTTGACGCCGGAAGAAGGAGCGGCGGCGGTGAAACGCATTGCGACGGCGTCGTCGGTCGAGGATGCCTGCCGCGAGTCCGATTTTCTGATTGAAGCGGTACCGGAAGAAATGGAGCTGAAGCTCGAGCTATACACGCTGTTTGACAAATTCGCCAAGCCCAACGCGGTGCTGGCCAGCAACACTTCCTCGCTCGCGATTGCTGAAATGGCGGAAATGACCTTCCGGCCGGAGCTGTGCGTCGGAATGCATTTCTTCAATCCCGTGCCAAAAATGCGTTTAATCGAGATTGTGCGCGCGCCGAAAACGTCCGATGAAACCATTGCGACTTGCCGCGAAGTAGGAGCCCGGATGGGTAAGGAAGTGGTGGTGGTGAAGGAGTCGCCCGGTTTCATTACCAGCAGGGTGAATGCGCTGATCGGCAACGAAGCGTTCGCAATGCTGGAGGCCGGACTGGCCTCGGCTGAAGACATTGACAAAGCAGTGAAGCTGGGCCTGAATCATCCCATGGGCCCGTTTGAAATGGTGGACCTGGTGGGCTTGGACGTTCGCCTGCGAATCCTGGAATACCTGCACGAGACGCTCGGTGAGAAGTACCGTCCGAACAATTTGCTGAAAAAACTGGTCGCGGAAGGCCGGCTTGGCAGAAAAAGCGGCCGCGGGGTCTATGAGTACCCAACGCCAGAGCGTTCGAGTAGCTCGTAAGCTACTATGGTTTTTTCTGGCTCGCGATTGTATTCCGTTGAATAACACACTGTGATATAACGAGCCAGTTATCGTTGTCCTCAGCTTTACTCGTGCAACGCCCATTCGCCTTGCGGCTTTGTCCGTTGCTCTCGGAGGTCCAACGTGAATATTCCCGTCGAGAGCCCTTCCCACTTTCAAAAGCTTTTGCAGCGACGAGATTCTTTTTCGGGAAACGCTGCTGCGCTAGCTGCACGCATCCGGGATTCCGCGGGGCGGCCGAACGCGTTGGCGGTTCGCGTCAACAAAAAAGCCGCCAAGAAGTCCAACGCGATGCTGCGCTGCGACTGCCAGCATGCCAAGAGTATCCACTCGCGGATGTATGCGAATCGAAAGCTCGGAACGTCCTGCAACTTTCCCAGCTGCAGATGTAAGGCGTACAGCCCCGCCAGAGATCAGCGGACACAATCGGGCGCGAACCGGGTGCCCAGCAGTGAGTAGCGAGTAGTGAGTAACGAGCTTGAATCGCGCGGCGCGATGCGGCTTGCGATGTGTCAGGTCAAAAAGCGACGGCGACGCGCGTGATCAAGGCTGCGGTTTTTTCAGATGCGGCCGCCCGTCATCCGCAGCTGGCGGCGCCGGAGCCGCTTCGCCTGTGGGTTTTGCGGTCGAAGCAGCTTGTGCGCCACCTTCACTGTACGGCTTCTTCAGGTAGCGTTCCGCCGTCTGTTGCGCGCTTCCGGTATTGTCGTTGGTCTGTTTGGCCTTGCTGTACTCGTTGACGGCGCGCTCGCGCTGCCCCAGCAAATCAAAAATCATGCCCAGGTACAGGTGTCCCCAGACTTCGGTCCATTTTTCCGATGGCTCGGGTACGGATTGCAGCGATTCGCGAAACGCATTGGCCGCGGCTTGATAGTTTTTCTGATAAAAGAACGCTTCACCCATGCGGAAATTGGCCAGCGGCCGTCCCGGCTGAATATTCAACGCCTTTTGATATTGCTGGATGGCATCGTAGTAGCGGCCGGTTTCCGCGAGCTCTTCGCCACGCGCAATCGCCGCGCGGGCGCGCAAGCCCGAATTGCCCTTCAGGACTACGTTACTCGGATCGATTTTGATGCCGCCCGGTTTGGGCCGGCCGAACGTTTCCACGGTAAAGGTGGATTCCGTTCCGGTGACGTCCACGGTTTTAATTTCCGGGTTGCCCTCGGTTTCGATTCGCATCTGCACCGGCATGGAAAAGGTATCCAGCGGTTGCGAAATTTTGCCTACAACGCGAAAGCCCTTGGGAGTCCGATAAACCACATATTCAATTTTAAAGTCCGGTACGCCGGTGGAGTTGAGCCATTGCGCGAAAAAGCCGGAAAGGTTTGGCGGCGCCTGACCGGGCTTCATTGCGGCCTGGGTCTGCTGGATTGCCATTTGCTGGAATTCCGCGTTGGTGGCGCTTTTGCCCGCATATGTTGCATAGAAACGATGCAACAGCGTTTTGAAAGACATCTCGCCCATTTGCGCGCGCAGCATGTGAAACATCATCGCGCCTTTGTTCATGACTACCGAGCGGTAATCGCTGGTGAAGGGAACCAGCCGCGCCGCCTGAGAAATTGGCGATGCTTCTTCATTCATCAGCGCACCAACTGCGAAATCATCCACCGCGCGGAGTCCGGCTTCCGCGCCGGCGTTCTGTTCTGCGTACAGCGCTTCCGAATAGCGCGCCAGGCCATCGCTGATCCACACATCCCCGCGGGTCATTGGCAGCACTTGGTTGCCCCACCACTGCGAAGCCATTAGTCTTGCGATCACGCGATCATTGATTTTGGGATCCCATGCTCGCTGCGATAAAACAATCAGTCCTGGTCCGGAAAATTCCCGCAAGCCGCCATCGGGAATCTGCACCATGGTGAATTCCGGCTCCGCCGGCAGCGCGCCAAATATATCCGAAAACACATTTACCGAACGCGCCAGGGAATTTGCAAAGTCTTCCGGTTTGGCGGCAGCGGATCGCGGTGCATACACGTTAACGCTCAGACCTTCAGACTGTTTGATGCTCAGTTGCAACGGGCCAGCCACGAACGAACCATTCGGCGCAGGGTTCGGACATTCGAACACGTACAACAGCCGGCCGCCTTCCGCCGCGGACTTGGCAGGCACGGCCGAAGGTGAGAGCGACTTGCCCGTTCCCGCGAGCGCAAAAGTGTCTGGTACGGTCAACCGGAAAGTTGCGGTGTAACGGTTCGTCGGATACGCGGTCAGTGGAAACCAGCGCGCCGGAAGCAGCAGGTACGCGCCGTCCTTGTAGATGGAAGCCAGGCGCACGCCGGGCACTGGACTGTTGTCTTCGTTGGCCAGCGGACCGGCGTAGGTGAAGGCCAGCGTCACGGTGGAATTCGCCGTGGCTGCCGAAGGTAGATTCACGTTCAGCAGAAGGGGATTCAGGTTGTCGCGTTCGAAGTTGAGGGCTTTGCCCGCCGAGGTCTTTACTTGCGTGACGTTCAGGTTTGGATGCAACTCGACGCGCACCATGCTGGATACTTCCGTGGCGCGGAAGTCCACTTTGGCCACTGCGGAAAGCGTTTGATTCGAAGGATCGATGGTTGCGGCGATATCATAGTGTTGTGCCAAAAATGGCAACTGCGCGACGTCCTGCGCCTTCGCAGCAACGCTCAGCATCAACGAACTGGAAAACAGCACTGCACAGAGCAGGCGGGACGGACGAGACAGTTTGGCGAGAAGGGCCATCGGTTCCATTTCCTTTGGGGGCGACTACCAGGCTCCCTCTATAGGATAGCAGCGGGTCAAGAAGCGTTGCCAGACGGGGTGGTCAACAATCCGTAAATTGCGTCAGCGGCGCGCTCGACGGCTCCCGGCGGGCCAAGCTTGCGCCGCACTTCGGCAAGCTCCATGCGCATGGCCGCAACGGACCGGGGATCGCCAAGCAGACGCAACGTCTGCGCCGCAACTTTTTCTGGCGTGAAGTCCTTCTGGATGAGCTCCGGCACCACTTCGCGCCCCGCGATCAGATTGACCATGCTGAAGAACTTTGTGCGCACCAGCGGCTTCGCTAAAATGGCCGTAAGCGGCGAGACGCGGTATACCACAACCATTGGCGCATCGAGCAGCGCCGCTTCCACGGTGGCTGTGCCGCTGCAGACGATGCTGGCGTCGGCGTGGGCCAGCGCTTCGTAGGTTTGCCCTTCGATCACGCGCACATTCAACTGGCTTGACCAGCCCTGTCGCAGCAAATCTGTACGGCCAGGGGCCGCGGCTACAGCGAATTGCACTGGCATCTCCGCATGAATCATTGCGCAGGCTTCACGGAGTAGAGGAAGGTGGCGCGCGAGTTCGGAGTTGCGGCTACCAGGAAGAATGGTCACCAGTTTTCTCGATGGATCGAGATTATGCGCCGCGAAAAATGCTTCGCGAGTTTGCGTTGGCGCCACATTGCCGACCAGTGGGTGGCCGATGAATTTGACTGGCACGCCCGCATCGCGGAAAAACTTTTCTTCGAATGGGAAAATGCACAGTGCGAGTGCAAATCGCCGCCGCACGATACGCACCCGCCACGGCCGCCAGGCCCAGAACTGCGGACAGATGTAATACACATTGCGAACGCCGAGTGGTTTCAGTTTGCGGGCCAGCCGCAAATGGAAGCCGGGAAAATCAGTCAGGACTGCAAGTACGGGATGGCGTTTTTCCGCTGCACCCACCAGCCCGCGCATGGCGCGGATTAGTTGAGGTAGACGCGCGAGGATTTCCGTTATGCCGAGCACCGACACTTCACAATAATCGGTGATCACATCGACGCACGCGGCGCGCATCTGGTCGCCGCCCATTCCGAAAATTTCGCAATTTGTGCGCGCTTTCAAGGCGGCGGCAAGTTGTGCGGCGTACATGTCGCCGCTCGCTTCGCCCGCGGATAAAAGGATTTGCCTTGGCGGCATTGTGCGGATGCGCTCAGTCCGTTGCGGGCAGCGGAGCAGGGAAGTTCGGGAACGTCGCCGGTGAACCGTTCGCGTCCTGCGGAAGATGCAGTTCCTGTTCCTTGTATTGCAGTTGGTACAAGCGGTAGTAGATGCCGCGTTGAGCCAGGAGTTCCTGGTGAGCGCCTTGTTCGCGCAGGCGGCCTTTGTGGAATACCAGGATTCTGTCGGCGTATTGAATGGTGCTCAGGCGATGCGCAATCACTAGAGCGGTGCGCCCGGTCAGCAACTTGTCCAGGGCTTCGCGAATCAGCAATTCCGCTTTGGTATCCACGCTCGATGTGGCTTCGTCGAGAATCAGGAAGCGCGGATTGTGGGCAAGCGCCCGAGCAAAATTGATGAGCTGGCGTTGTCCAACGGAAAGAGTGGAGCCGCGCTCATTTGTAGGAGTTGCGATGCCTTCCTCAAGCGTACGCACAAAATCGCCCAGCCCGATTTTGTCGATGGCGCGTTCCACGTCTTCGCGCGTGATGCCCGGAGTGCCCAGGCGAATGTTGGACTCGATCGTTCCTGTGAAGAGGAACGGATCCTGGAGCACGATTCCAAAATGGCGGCGCAAATCCTGCAAATCGAGGAAGCGGATGTCCACGCCATCGAGAAGAATCTGGCCGCGCTGAATATCGTAGAAACGCAGCAGCAGGGAGATAAGCGTAGTCTTGCCTGCACCGGTGTGGCCGACGATTGCAAATGTCTGGCCAGGCGAAATCCGGAACGATACGTCGCGCAACACCCAGTCTTCGTCGCCGGGTTCGGCCCCAGTCTTTTTTTCAGGGTCGGCAAGTACAGACCCCGGAAAGCGGCGGTAGCTGAACCACACGTTGCGGAATTCGATTTCGCCGCGCGCAGCCGTCAGACGCTGCGCATCGGCGCGGGATTCGATGGTGACCGGTTCATCGAGGAGCTTGAAGATGCGTTCACTGGCGGCCATTGCTGATTGCAAAATATTAAATTTCTCGCTCAAGTCCTGAATCGGCCGGAAAAAGCGTTGCGCGTACATGGTGAAGGCGGTCAGGACGCCGAGCGTGAGGGCGCCATTAAGAATGCGAACTCCGCCGGTCCAGAAAATCAGTGCGATGGTTGCGAAACTCAGAAACTCCACGGCCGGATAGAACAGCGCGTAGGCCAGAATTGCGTCGCGCCAGGCCAGCATGTTTTCGCGATTACGCCGTTCGAATTCCGTCATGGCCTTACGCTCGCGGTTGAACAGCTGCACTACGTGCATCCCGGAAATATATTCCTGCAAGAATGAATTGATTCGCGCAATCGCTGTGCGGATTTTACGATTGGCTTCGCGCACGTAATGGCGAAATATGAATGTGACAATCAAAATTCCAGGCAGCACCGCCAAGGTAGCCAGCGCGAGCCGCCAGTCCTTCCAGAAGAGCACGCCGGCCATGACCGCCAGCAAGAACAGATCGTTGATCATGGTGACAACGCCGGCGGCGAATAGATCGTTCAGCGCGTCGACGTCAGTAGTTACGCGCGTAACCAATCTTCCAACGGGATTGTGGTCGAAATACTTCATTGGCAGCCGCTGCAAATGGGCAAAAATGCCGTTTCGCATGTCGTACATGGTCTGCTGCCCGACGCGCTGCATGATGCGAATCTGTGCGTATTGCGCGAGGAAATCGAATACCAGGATGAAGAAATAGATCACCGAGATAACCAGAATTCCACGCCATGCTGCACTTTCGCCGAGAATACCTTTCATGGCCGGAACGAAGTAGCGGTCAATCGCGTTCTCAAACATCAGCGGCGGGGCAAGCTCCAATGGAGTGACAATCGCCACCATGCCTAGCGCCAGCACTACCCACCATTTGTACGGCGCCATGTACTGCAACAGCCGCCGCATCAAGCGCGAATCGTACGCTTTGCCGAGGGCCTCTTCTTCGTGCGGATTGACTGGCGTGGTGCTCATGCGCGTTCCAGTTCTTCTTCCAAAAGTTGTTTCTGGTAGAGATCGGCGTAATATCCGCCGGCGGCCAGCAGCTCATCGTGCGTGCCGCGTTCCGAAATCTTTCCATCAACCAGTACGACGATCTGATCGGCATCGCGCACCGTCGAAGTACGATGCGAAATCAAAATCGTCGTGCGGCCTTCCATGATGCGTTTCAATCCGGTCAGGATGCGTTCTTCGGTCTGGGTATCCACGCTGGAGAGCGCGTCATCGAGGATCAGAATGCGGGGATCGCGTATCACCGCGCGCGCAATGGCCGTGCGCTGTTTTTGTCCGCCGGAGAGGGTGATTCCACGTTCGCCGACCACCGTTTCATAGCGCTTCGGAAAATCTTGAATGTCGCCATCGAGATTCGCAATTCCGGCGGCTTCGAGTACCTGTTCATCCGTAAACGTCGGCAATCCAAACGCGATGTTGCCGCCAATGGTTTCCCCAAAGAGGTACGTGTCCTGTGGTACGAAGCCAATCGAACCACGCAACGCTGCCAGTGGCCATTCCTTCAATGGTTTTCCGTCCAGGTATAACTCGCCATCCGGCGCTTCCCACAAACGAGCAATCAGAGCGGCCAGCGTAGTCTTGCCGCTGCCTGTCGGACCCACAATCGCCAGCGTCGAACCCGCCGGAATCTTCAAATCAATGTTCTGCAGAACCGGATGCGAACCCTTCGAATGACCGTTCGCTTGTCCGTTGGACTTCGCTTTCGCCTTCGAATCGTTTCCCGCGAGCGACGTAGGGTAACTGAACGTCAGTCCGCGAAATTCAATCTCGCCTACCGGTTTTGTATTCGGCGCGATTTTCGCCGCAGAGTCGTCAATACTCGGCTGTGCCGAAAGTATGTAGCTGAGTCTTCCCATCGACGCCGCACCACGCTGAAATATATTTGTCACCCAGCCCAACGCGATCATCGGCCAAACCAGCAGCGTCAGATAGGCATTAAAAGCAATCAAAGCGCCCAGCGAAATCTGCCCACGCAACAACTGATGTCCCCCCTGCCACAACACAATCAGGAAGGTGGTACCGATCAGCGCCTGCAGCGATGGCATGAACATGCTCCAGGTGCGGATCAGCTTAATGTTGCGCGCAACATATTCGCGGTTGGGCTCGTCGAACTGCCGCTGCTCGGCCTCTTCCTGGGCGTAGGCTCGCACCACTCGCACTCCGGACAAATTTTCCTGCACGCGCGCAGTTAACGTCGCCAGCGCCGCCTGGATTTTTTCGTAGAGATCGTGAATCGTGCGCCCAAAAAACCAAACAGCCACCGCAACCACCGGAGCCGGCAACAAAACCCACAGTGTGAGCGAAGGCGAAAGCGCGACCATCACCACGATCGCAAAAATCATGGTCACGAGCGTCGTGGCGCTGTACATAATTCCCGGCCCCAGCACCATACGCACAGAATTCAGGTCATTGGTGGCGCGCGACATCAGTTCGCCGGTGCGGTTGCGCACGTAAAATTCCGGCTCCAGCAGCAGCAGCCGCTTCAACAAGTCATTGCGTATGTCAAATTCGATGTCGCGCGAAACGCCGATCAGTTTCCAGCGCGCCATAAACGACAGGAAGCCCTTGATGCTCACGCATAAAATCACAATCAGGCAGTAGATGCCCAGCGTTCTGCGGCTTTTGGCCTGGTAAAAGGGAATCGAGCGGCTAAGTCTCGACCCAGCCAGCACAGTCACCGGGATTCCGACGCGCGCCTCGGTAGAATGTTCGAAAGGAACTGCGTTGCCCGCTAGCGTGTCCGTGATCACTCCCGTAGCCAGCGGAATCACGTTTCCAATAATTCCCATAAACAACACGCCAACCAGTCCCAGCACGATCGCCCACACATATCTCCGCAAATACGGCATCAGGCCGCTCAGATCTTTCTTTGCTGGCGACTGTTGCATTTTTTCTTGAACCGAAGCACTCACCGTAGTTGCGACCTCTGTGTCGTAAGCGAGGGCGACTCGCTCAAAAACTGCTCATACGTGCGATCCAAGGATTGGTACCGTTTGGTTTTCGGATTCCAGCGCACACCGATAGGCAGGACGTGCTTGTCCTCCATCCCTTTCACCGGAGTCAGGTACAGCGTCAATCCCTTCGCCGGGTCTTGTTCGAACTGCAGCCGCCATCCGCTCACCGGCTCGATCGGCGTCATTCCCAAATAGCCCTTGGCATTTTTCAAATGTTCGTCGCAGCGCAAAACTTCCTGCCACTGGCCACCATCATTTTCCGCTATCACTGCGCGCGTGACGATGGTTCCAGTGATGCTGTCTTTTGGCGTCTTGGGCACCACGTTTGCTACCAGAACTTGCTGCTTGCCGGTTTTTGCCAGATCGCCAAACGCCAGCACTTGCGCTTCAGTGCCCAGCAGGGAGTCAGCGGCAGACCGGACTTCGTCCGGCACCGCCGGCTCAGCAGGCTTTGCAGCCACCGGCTCTTCCCGTTTGGGTGCCGGACTTGTGCCACATCCTGTAACGAAAGCCGACAATAAAAAGGCAACAAAAAGCGGGCGTGAGTAAATGGACACGACAGGCAGCACAGGAGTCACTACCTTTCCAGACGAACATCGCACCGCATGGTGAGCAGAATTTTCCATGGTTTGTTTAGCCAGGCTAGCTACAGGCTCGATGCCGAAAGCGTGATTTCAATTACCTGGCCCGGCTTGCCATCTTTCTCCACCGTGCAGAGCACTTCCAGCATCTGCGGCACATCCGGACCTGCCCAATCGAACGCGTAATATAGCAATTCTAGCCGCTGCTGGTCTTTCGTGCTAGGACTGCGCGAATCCGGTTCCCCGTACAGCTGCAACACTCGCGCGGCAGCGTCGCCGAGCCGCAATCCCAAGCCAGTACGGAGCTTCGGCGCCAGCACTACCGCGTTCGCGCATGCCCGTGAAGGCTTGGCCTTCATCTTGCTCAGCCACACCGACTGAATGATTCCTTCCTCGCTAAAATCAACGTTCAATTCGTCGCCATCGCAGCTCTGCCATGCGGCCGAGTGATTTTGCTCATCGTTCTTCGCTGGATTGCGCCAAAGAGCCAGCGCCATGGCTATGGAAGTGCGACCCGGCGATATCCTCGCCAGGACCGTCTCATTGTGACGCGGATAACTCTTTGACTGCACGGGACCGCCAGCAGCGACGCCAACGGCGCTGGTCGCTAACAGCCCTAAACTAACGCTGGCCCAGAATCGCATCCAGGCGGGCCTCAAAATTTTCCTCTCCTTCGCTCGACAACTCATTTCGTTCCACCGGCAGTGCCCGTTCAATGGACTCAATCCAGCTGAACAATTGTTGGATGTTTTCCCTGGTCTTTGCGGCATATTCGCGCCGGTTCGCATCCACCGACATCCATTGCCGGAACGTTTTCTCGATCGGATGATCGGAACTGTCAAACGGATTCGAAGCAGCTCCCGGCGCCAGAATTCCCCCGTGCCCGGTGAACAAATGTTCGAATCCCAGATCTACGCTAAATTGCCCTTCGCTCGCCGCTGCGCCGCCATCGTACTCCAGCCCGCGGCAAATTATCTCCAGCGGCTGCGGCCCCTGCGTCCACTTCAGTGTTTCGCTCTCGAATGTCCACAAGTCCCACCGTGCATCCACAATATAAGCACTGTCGTCGTGAATATGCTGCGCCGCAATCGCCGCCACTTCCGGCGCGGCAAAAGTGCCCTCGCGAAAATCCCATTCGGAAACCGGCGTCTCGGTCGGATCGATGGCCTGAATCACCAGATTGTCAAAACCGTTGCGCGGCGCAGACAGCGGCACGGTTGCCAGAAATCGCACGAACTGCGCAACCATCGACTCTCGCGAGAATTCCCGCGTCCAGATGCGAAGATAAGCCCGGTTGGCCATGGAAAGGGAATTATACAGGTCGCTCAGTAGCACAGCCACTCATGTCTGCCCTGAGCAGTGGGTCAATTTCCGATGAGCAGTTAGGAAAAAATGACAAGCTCCTCGAGAGTTAATGAAGAGGGTCGACTGTCCGGTTGACTTCCACCCACGACCTCGGAAATGGCTTTGGAAAGGAGTACCAAATCACTTCCATTTCCACTAGGAAGCCTTTGTTGGCATGAAGGAGAATGTCGATAGGGCCGTGGTCTTTCGTTTCAATACTAATTCCGCCCAGATGGCCCGATTTGCCTATCCAATTAGGCAATTCGACAGGTTCTAATCCAATCGTACGACAAGCGACGGATCTCAGCGTTTACGAAGGCTTAGGGGCTGCGCAAAAATATCTTCGCATATTTGAGACTAACTATCCCAATCGCCTTGTTCCGTTTCAATGGCAGATGCACTGAAAAGCCCGGATTTGTGGCCGATT